>SAMEA3663054__coassemble_554_pt1 | contig 32464 bp, 30 predicted proteins | sample SAMEA3663054__metabat2_low_PE_005 | metagenome-assembled genome bin SAMEA3663054 (sample SAMEA3663054) | pig gut metagenome | biome: pig gut; feature: pig-associated habitat; material: faeces | place: France | collected 2012 | reverse complement strand
TTACGGAGAACGATTATTACTATCCGACATGGAACGGCCTTTACGGCTGGGACAGTTGGGCTCTGCACAAAGGGCTGAACGTTAACTTAGGCGCTTCGGCCTTCTTCCAGTCGGGCAGAGGGGCACGCCACGGTGCCGGATTTACGCAAGACGTGTCGCTCATGTATGTCACCAACCTGGGCAAGAAGGGCACGCTGGCCGTGGGAGGCTACTTCAACAACCTGACATGGGGCGGCGACAACTATACAACGGCCGGCATATCGGCCCTGCTGGGCTATCGCTTCGACGAGCATTGGAGTGCTTATGCCTTTGTGCAGAAGGCCATGACAAGCAACAACGTGTTCCCCACAGCTTATTATGGCTATCCCTATTACGGCGGATATTATGGCTATGGCTACATGGGAGCGCTGGGCGCAGACTATGGACCGTGGGCCAACAGATTCATGGACAGGATAGGTGGCGGCGTGAGGTATGACTTCAACGACCACAGCTACATACAGATTAACGTGGAATATGACCGTATGCCCAGTCAGAGAATGCCGGGCTACGATTATCACCGCTACGACTATCCCGTGAGATAAACTCTCTCGTCCCTGGCCGGCAGCATGACATGCCACCGGACAGGGGCTTTGAGCGACACCTTATATAATAAGCGCCCGACGACGGAAAGGGGCGCTGGCAGAACTACCAAAACCTAAACTATTTAAACAGCATACCTTTTCATGAAACACATCAAGCACATTCTGGCTCTGCTCTTACTGGCTATTGTCATGCCCGCAGGTGCCCAACAAACTTTCACTAATCCCATTCTGGGAGGCGACTTCCCCGATCCATCGGTGATGCGCGACGGCAACGACTACTTTCTGGTGAACTCTTCGTTCGACTATGTTCCCGGACTGGTGGTTTATCACTCACGCGACTTGGCGCACTGGGAGCCCATCAGCTTCGCCCTGAGGGAGTATATCGGCTCTATATGGGCGCCCGACATCAAGAAGATTAACGGCAAGTTCTACATCTACTTCACCGTGCACGGACAACGACGCACCAACTGTGTGGTGACAGCAACATCGGCCTGGGGACCGTGGAGCGAGCCCGTCGATCTGAACATAGGCGATATAGACCCCTGTGTGGTGCCCACACGCGACTCGCTCTATCTGGTGATGAGCGGCGGAAAGAGGTGGACGCTGGCCGAAGACGGTCTTTCGGTGAAGCCGGGATCGCTGGTGAAGTTCTACAACGGATGGCAATATCCTGCCGACTGGATAACAGAAGGCTTCTGTCTGGAGGGTCCCAAGGTTTACAAAATAGGCAAATACTTCTATTATCTGAGCGCTGAGGGCGGCACGGCAGGCCCACCCACCAGCCACATGGTGACCGTGGCACGCTCTACGTCCATCAACGGACCGTGGCAAAACATGCCCACCAACCCGCTCATACATACCTACAGCCGCGACGAGAAGTGGTGGTCTAAGGGGCATGGCTCGCTTATCGACACGCCCGACGGCCACTGGTTCTGCATCTATCATGCCTATGAAAACGACTACCTGAGCCTGGGAAGGCAGACGCTCATGCAACCAGTGCACTTCACTTCTGACGGATGGATAAAGGCAGACGGGGGCGATGCCGGCAAACCTATGCCCATCACGCTCAGGCAGGAAAGCACGGCAAGCCGCACTAGCAGGCTGAGCGAATTCAGAATAGGGCTAGACTGGAGATATTATAAGCACTATGACCCACGACGGGCCACCATCATCCATAACAGCATCACATTGCAGGGACAGGGCCAGACGCTGGGCGATTCGGCGCCGCTGATGTTCATAGCAGGTACACACAGCTACGAGATAGAGGCTGAGATAACGCTGAAGGGCATGGCAAGGGCTGGCTTGTGCGTTTACTATAACCTGAACTACAACGCCGGTACGGCCTTCGACAGCTCGGCACGCTACCGCTATAGGCGCAACGCAGCCAACAAGGTAGGAGCCAATAATGGCCATCACCTGTGGCTCAGACTGCGCAATGACAGAAACATCATAACGGCCTATTGGAGCAACGACGGCCGGACATGGGAGCGCGAAAGCTGGGCTCAAGAGATAAGCGGCTTCAATCACAACACCCTGGGCGACTTTCAGAGCATTCTGCCCGGCATATTCTGCGAGGGCCAGGGGCAGGCCACATTCAGCAACTTTAAGTATACCATATTGCCATGAAGAAGAGAGCAACTGCTGTGTGCGCCTTGCTGCTAATGCTGACGGCGCCCGTCTGTGCACAAAAAGAGGCCTTCATGAAGACCATGAAGAGGGCTACGCAATACATGATGGACAGCCTTTCCTGTCATGGAGGGTTCGTGTGGAGCTATCTGCCCGACCATACAAGACAGTGGGGAGAGATAGAGGCCACGCCCACCATGATATGGATGCAGGCTCCTGGCACGCCTGATGTGGGACAACTGATGCTGGACGCCTATGCCGTGACGCACGACGAATATTATTATCAGTGCGCACAGCGCGTGGCCACGGCCATCTTAGACGCCCAGCTACCTTGTGGCGGATGGCATTACATGCACAACTACGCACCTGAAACCAACACCCGACAATGGTATAACACCATAGGCAGACAGGCTTGGAGGCTGGAGGAGTTTCAACATTACTATGGTAATGCCACATTCGACGACCTTGCCTCTAGCAGTCCGGCCAACTTCCTGCTGCGACTATACCTCACCAAGCACGACAAAAGCTATCTGGCACCATTGCGCAAGGCCATCGACTTCTTCATAAAAAGTCAGTATGCCAACGGCGGATGGCCCCAACGCTATCCGCTGAAGGCCGATCATCCCTTCAAAGGCAATCCCGACTACACACCGTTCATCACCATCAACGATGACGTTTTGCCGGCCAACACCGCCTTCCTGCTCAAGTGTTATGCCCTGCTGAAGATGCCGCAGCTGAAAGACAACATCACTCGCGCGCTGGAATTAACACTGCGTTTGCAGCAGCCAGAACCACTTGCAGGCTGGGCTGACCAATATGACGAAGACAATCTGCTGCCGGCTCCGGCCCGAAGCTATGAGCCGGGGGCGGTGAACACGGGTACTACGGCAGAGATGATAGGCAAGCTCATAGACTATTATAAGCTCACGGGCGACCCGAAATTCCTGAAAGGCATACCCGCGGCCATCTCATTTATACGGCAAGAAGCACTGCCCGACAGCATGGCGAGGCTGGCTACGCACCGCCCCATGGGCGCCAACGACATACTCACCGCACGCTACATCAACCCCTCTACGGGTAGGCCGATGTTTGTGCACCGCATGGGCAGCAACGTGAAGAACGGCTGTTACTACACCAACGAGGACATACGCAACACGCTGGCGCACTATGGCTCAGTATGCGTGATAGACACCCTGGAGCTGAGAAGGGCATACAACGAAGCGCTGAGCCTGAATGCCGACTCGCTCAGGAGGCACTCTCCTCTGCTCAAGCCATCTAACTACAAGGCCGAAAAGTACTTCTATCTGAACGATGACGGCAGCTTGCGCAGGGCCAGAAAATGGACCTACCAAACGGCAGAGCAGCTCGTCAGGTCGCTCACGCCACAAGGTTATTGGCTCACCGTGCTGGGGCAGGACTCTCATCCCTATAAGCCTATACCGGAAGACATGCCCGACAGCAGCATGGAGACAAAATATGCCACGACCATGGTGGGCGATGAGTATGACACGTCATGCTTTCCTGACAACACGAAAGGCATATCCACACGCGCCTTCATCAACAATATGACGGTGCTGATGGCCGCTTTGACAAAGTAGATAAAAATGGTATGAGGGATGCCCCCACGGGTATCCCTCATGCTAACTGATAATACAATAAATGCTAAAACACTGAACCTAAATAACTATTTTCATACCATCAGGAAACTATCTGTCTAAGTTCATTATCAAGAAACATCTTTCTCTATCATCAAAGACTAAAAGTTCTCAGTGGTATACATACCAAAAACATTTGAAAAATTTATGAGTTATCTAATCATGCCTCGTACTTTCACAAGCACAATGCAAAGATAAAGCTATTCCGCAATAACAGTCATATAAAGTGATGAAGAATGATGCAAACAACCATGCAATCGTTTTCATTCTCTTGCATTTGCATGAAACAATTTGCAAAAAAGAAAGGCAAGAACCCGACATGCAGATTCTTGCCCTAGGAATAGAATAAATATCTATGCTCAAAGCATATAGAATGTCTACGACATATATCTGAGCCGGAGACTGTTGAGCACCACGCTCACACTGGAGAACGCCATCAGGGCACTTGCCAATACGGGCGTTATCTGCCAGTCTATGCCAAAGGCATGCAACAATCCGGCTGCAAGGGGTATGCAGATGATGTTGTATATGAAGGCCCAGAAAAGGTTCTCGCCTATCATGCGCACTGTTTTGCGGCTCAGTTTCACAGCCTCTGGTATGGCACGCAGGTCGTCGCCCATCAGCGTTACCTGCGCAACGTCCATGGCAACATCTGTTCCCTTGCCCATGGCGATGCTCACGTCAGCCAGCGCAAGTGCCTGTGTGTCGTTGATGCCGTCGCCCACCATGGCCACATGCTTGCCCTCAGCTTGCAACTGCCTCACCAGATTTTCCTTGTCTTGAGGCAATACCTTGCTCTGATAGTGCTTGATGCCGGCCTTGTCTGCCCAATATCGTGCGGCCTCTTCTTTGTCTCCACTCATCATATACACCTCTATGCCATGGCTCTGCAGGTCTTCCATAGCCTCGCGGGCATGGGGCTTGAGGGTCTCGCGGGCCTCCAACGGGAGGTTATCCGACTTGGTGAAGTCTATGTTCTGATTAGGTATGGTGAGTGTTCCGGTCTTATCGGTCACCAAAGCGTCTATCTTGCGCAGGCTTTCCAATGCCGTGGCGTCCTTGATAAGGATGTTCTGCTGCGCCGCCTTGCCTATGCCCACCATCAGGGCGGTAGGCGTGGCAAGACCCATGGCACAAGGGCAGGCCACCACCAGCACGGCTACGGCACTCAGCACGGCCTGAGCCACGTTGCCGGCCAGCACGATCCAGAGCACGAAGGTAAGCAGGGCAAGGAGGGCCACCACGGGAACAAAGATGAGTGCGGCACGGTCTACGATGCGCTGAACGGGAGCCTTAGAGCCTTGAGCCTCCTGAACCATACGGATGATATGAGCCAAGGCCGTGTCTTCTCCTATCTGGCGGGCACGCATTCTGAATTTGCCCTGCGAGGGAATAGTACCGGCCAGCACCTTCGAGCCAGCCTTCTTCTCGGCCGGGGTGGGCTCGCCCGTAATCATACTCTCGTCTACATAGGCTGCATCGGGGGTCATGAAGCTCTCGGCCGAAATCACTTCACCGTCGACGGGAACCTTCTCTCCGGGCCTCACCTCCAGCACATCGCCTTTGGCTATGGTAGAGATGGGCACCTCACGCACCTCGCCGTCCATCACGATATGGGCCGTTTTGGGAGCCATGCCCATGAGTTGGCGGATGCTGCTGGCCGTTCCGTCCTTGGCTTTCTCTTCTAAGAGGCGGCCCGTAAGCACAAAGGTGATAATCATTGCAGACGCGTCATAATAGGTATGACTATTGGCTGCACCCCATGTAGCATCTCCCCAGAAAGTGTTATAGGCACTGAAAAGGAACGAGATGGCTGTAGACAGCGTGACAAGTGTGTCCATATTGGCCGCGCCATGCATGATTTGTCGCCAACTGGTGCGGTAGAACTGCCACCCACAATATAGTATATTGAAGAGGGCAATGAGCATAGACACCTGATTGGCCGTGCTCTTGCTGCCCAGATGAATCCATTGCATGGAGACGGCCATGACGGCTATGGCGAAGCACCACGACAGGATGGTCTTGCGCTTGAGCTGTTTGTAGGCTCTGCGCTCTATCTCCTGCACCGACTGGTCTTGCGCTATAATGAGGTCGTAACCAATGCCATTGATGGCTTGCTTCATCTGTTGGAGAGATATTTTGCTGGGGTCGTAGTCTACAAGAGCGCTACGCCCCGGCAAAGAAACCGACGCGGAGTGGATGCCCTCAAGTGAGTTGAGCTTCCGCTCCACATTGGCCGAGCATGATGCGCAAGCCATTCCTATGACAGGAATAGTTTTCTTCATCGTTCCGTCCTCCTAGAGAGAGCACTCATAAGAGCCAAGCGCATTGACAGCATCGGCCAGTTGCGCGGGCTTGACAAGTTGTTCATCATATTCCACATCCACCTTGTTATTGGCACGGTCGGCCTTTGCCAACTTTACGCCCGGCACTGCCAAAAGGGCATTTTGTACATTTGCCTCACAATGTGAACACTTCATTCCGGTTACTGATAATGTTGTTGTCTTCATCTTCTTTAAGTTTTAAAAGTTATACATTCATTTTGTACGCTGCAAAAGTAACAAGAAAAACGGGATGGAGGGTTACGAAATTAAGGAAAAAGATTATGAAATCAAGGTACTTATTAATTTTTTCTTCAAACTTAAATCTTTTTTACCGATTACGTGTCTTTATAGTAGAAGTCATAATAAATATGCAACTGACAATGAATACAGACAAAAACAGAACATCCCTTTTGCTTTTAGCCCGGTTGATGAAGACTGAAAGGCCTAAGCTACTGTGCTATGCCTACTATCGCCTCGGCAATGAAGCTGATGCACAAGATGCTGTGCAGGATGCTTTTCTGAGGATGACCCAGAAGCTCTCTGACAGCAGTGGAGAGATTGGAAACTTGAAATGCTACGTGTTTCGCATTCTCTCCAACCTCTGCTCTTCACGTATGGCCCACGATTATCGGGTGCACACCATTTCTATTGACAATCAACTCAATGTGGCCGCAACAGGCGAAGAGGACAACAGGGAAGAGGAATTCAAGCGCATCAGCAGGCTATTGGACATTTTACCTGAGGAACAAGCCGAGGTAATCAAACTGCGCATCTATGGAAACAACAGTTTTGCTGAAATTGCAGAAATACTCTCTGTGCCTCTGCCCACGGTGAAATCCCGATTCCTCTATGGTCTCACCAAACTGCGACGAGCCATGAAAGATGAAAAGAAAACTGAAGAATAAGAAGAACCTTAAAACAAAACAGATTATGAATTGCAACGAGTTTAAGTCAAAAGTTGTCGATTTGTTCGACACTCACGTGGATAAAGCCACACGTGAAGCATGTCTTGCCCACATGGACAGTTGTCCCAGCTGCAAAGAATATTATGAAGAGTTGAAAATGGCTTTCACAGAATTAGAACCGCACAAGACCTTCAACGTCTCTCTAGCTGTGAGTCAGAACAAGCCGCACCGACGTCTGTGGCAAACCGCTGCCGCAGTAATTGTCTGCCTGATGAGCTTTGTCTTGGGGTGGAGCCATCTTTTCACATCAGAGGCACGCGCCGGACAGACTACGCCGTTTACCCTAACCGACGGCATGAAGTGTGTACAGAATGTGGGTAGCTTCCGAATAGTTGCCTACGCGAGAACTACACCCAAGGAGAACTTTGCCTATTTCGATCCGAAGGCAGACTTTGTAAAGGTGAGCATCAGCCTTATGAGGCAGAACGATTCTACCTTCTTCCGTGTAGAGAAAGAAGGGGGGCGAACCGTGGTATGCGATGGAACTAACCAATATATGTGGACGGGTGATGGTGCTTATAATAAAGAAGGAAGGGATGCCGACTTCTTAGAGTCATTTAACAGCCTACTCTATCCCGAGAGATTGCTCAAGTTGCAAGACCAGGTGGTCTACCTTTCAGAGAAAAACAGAGAGATACGAACCGAGACCGACTCAACCATTATCATCACAGTAGAGGGCAAGCAGCTCAGCGGCGATCTGAATGAGCTCTTCACCAAAGGCAAAGAACGCCTCGTTCCTGTCGTCATCCGAAATGTTTTTTCTAAAAACGACGGACTGCTGCGGTCGGTAAACGTAACTGTAAACAATGTGGTGATGCTAAAAGTGGTCAGCATCCAGTATAACGTGATAATGAACAAGAAGAACATTGTAGCTCTGCCAAATGTTCCTTCTACCAAGTGGGAAGAAATGAAGCCACAACCTATAGAGAAGAGACTGCTGGCCCGGCTCCAGCATATGAGTGCCAAGGAAGCTGCACAGGCTATGATGGATGATCTCTGCAACGGTAAGGCCGCCACCAATCCCGCCTTCAGATTCTACAAGCCATACCTGACCAAGATGACACGTGAGTTTGCTGGATGTAGGGCTTCCAACTTCACGGCAAAGAAGAAAGGTGATTATGCTGGACTCTTCGTATTCTATTTGCTCACCCGTCCAAATGGCAAAACCGAGAAAAGCTACATCTGCGTGCGTAACGACAACGACCAGCATATATGGATTGCAGATGGAGGGCTTTAATTTTAACATCCTTCAGAAGGAAATTACAACAAAAAGACCTGGACAGATAATTGTTGTCCGGGTCTTTTGTTGACATTGCCACTATTTAAAATTATGATGCTTTTGCTTATAAAACAACTAATAAGTCTTTGAAAATTCACTTATATAGGTCCACATCACCCCCCTTCATCATGTTTTTACGCAAGGTTTCCCAACATATCGGGAAACATAAGCCTATTGGTTATCAACAAGATAAAAGTATATAGCTAATAATATATATTGTCAACAACATCTATTCTCATCCCAAGCATGCTGTGGAGAGAATGCTTGGAATAAACAAAGAATGATGTAAAACTATATAAATTGTCAATAAGGCAAGATAATTTGAATTTTGAATGTTGCAATTACAAAAAACGAAATTATAGTCTAAACTAAACAATGCGCCTGATTAAGCAAATAGGCATCCAGTATTGTCATGGCAGCCATGGCCTCTACAATGGGCACTGCACGCGGAACCACGCAGGGGTCGTGGCGACCCTGTGCCTTGAAGGTAACTTCATGGCCCTGCATGTCTACGGTTTGCTGGTCGCGCAGCAAGGTGGCCACGGGTTTAAAAGCTACTCGGAAGTAGATGTCCTGGCCATTGCTGATGCCGCCCTGAATGCCTCCGCTATGATTAGACGATGTAGATATGACACCGTCATGACAGACAAAGGGGTCGTTGAGCTCGCTGCCCCGCCTGGAGGCAGCAGCAAAGCCCTCACCATACTCAAAGCCCTTTACGGCATTGATGCCCAACATGGCACTGCCCAGCATGGCATGCAGCTTATCAAATTCGGGCTCACCAAGACCTACAGGACAACCTTTGATGACGCATGTCACCACACCACCCACCGTGTCGCCCTCTTTCTTCACGCTAAGGATGAGCTCTTCCATGCGCCGGGCTACCTCGCTGTCAGGACAGCGCACAGCATTCTTCTCTACTTGGGTGAGGTCATAATGGGTATAATCAAAAGGCAATGCGATGTCGCCCACCTGAGAGGTATAGGTCTGAAGAGTGATGCCCAGCTTGCGAAGTGCCAGCTTGGCCAAGGCGCCTCCCACTACACGAGCTATTGTAATGCGGGCTGACGAGCGGCCACCACCACGATAGTCGCGTATGCCATACTTGCTTTGGTAAGTGTAATCGGCATGTGAGGGTCGATAGAGTGTGGCAAGATTGGCATAATCAGCTGAGTGCTGGTTGGTGTTGCGCACCATAAACCCGATGGGGGCACCGGTTGTCATACCGTTGAACACACCACTCAGTATTTCAACCTCATCGGCTTCCTTGCGCCCCGTGGTTATTTTGCTCTGACCGGGACGACGTCGCGAAAGCTCGTGCTGAATAAAGTCCATATCCATAGGGATGCGAGATGGCATACCATCTACTATACCTCCCACTGCATCTCCATGACTCTCACCAAACGATGTGAGGGTGAATATTTTTCCGAACGTGTTGCCCATACGCTTTATTATTTTATTCTTCTTTAGCTCATATACCACTCTCCGCCCCCATGGGCAGGGTTGTCAGGCATTGCAATTACCACAACAGCCGCCATCATGGCCGCCGCAGCCATCCTCACCGCCGCCACAACCATCGCAACCACCGCTGCAATGACCGCACTGGTGGGCATTAGCCTGATCTATGAACTTCTGTACCTCATCGTCTGAAGCATCTCTGTTGGATACCACAGTGCCCTTAAAATTAAGGGTCTTGCCAGCCAGTGGATGGTTCAGGTCTACCTTTACGTGGGTATCTGTGATGTCTAATACATGACCGAGGAAACGGTTGCCCTGTTCGTTCTGCAACGGTACGATAGCATCTTTGTATATGTGCTCAGCATCGAAAGTACCGTTCGGAGAGAAAACATCCTTGTCTATGTCTATCACGTGCTGCTCGTTATAGTCGCCATAAGCCTGCGACGGACTGAGCGTGAAGTCGAAATCCTCACCTTGGGCATGCTTGAGCACCTCACTTTCAAAGTCGTCCAGCACCATGCCCATGCCACTATAGAAGGTCAGGGGTCTGCCTTCAGCCGACTGCTCTGTTAACTCCGTCACACCATCTTTTGTGGTGTATAACTTATAAGTTACTTGTACAAACTTGTGATTGGTCTTATCCATGAATGTCAATGATTTAATTGATTTGTTTGCAAAGTTAAGAAATTTCCATCAATAAGCCCACTTAACTTTCATAAAATCGCTATAATAGTAGTCATAAAGGGTCAGCAGGCTCTTCGGCTATGACATTCCTGCCAGGATAAGTAAGTATATGAAAATCCCCGATGCCACAAGACACCGGGGATTTTAATGTTTCGTACAGTACTAAACTGTTACTTCTTCATTACTTTACGTAAACAACAGCCAGACGGTTAGATGTGTTGCCCTGAACACCCTTACCTACTGCCTCGTCTACTGTTACGCCACGACCCTTGAGGTACTCAGCAACTACGTTTGCACGAGCCTCAGACAGACGCTGGTTAAGCTCCTTGCTGCCCTCAGGAGATGCAGTACCTACGATCTGTACGTGTGCACCTTCCTTAACACCATTAAGTGCCTTCTTAGCCTCGTTGGTAAGAGCAGACTTGCCCTGAGCGAAGGTTACGAACACGAGGTTCTCTACGCGTACTTCCTGTGGAGCAGGTGCAGCAACTTCCTTAGTGATGTACTTAACCTCTGGCTTGCGGTTGCGAAGCTCATTGATCTGAGCGTTAAGAGCATCGATCTCAGCCTGGTCGCGAGGAACAACGATTGTGAAGTTGTGTGTACCGTTAGAGTTCTTGAACTTGTAAATTACGCCGGCATTCAACTGAACGAAGCTGCTGTTGATGTCATAAGCAGGCTGATCGTTGTTGGTATTAGCCTTGTAACCATAGTTTACTACACCATCGTTGCCATTGCCAAGGAATGCGAAGTTGATAGAAGGCTCAACATAAACCTGCCATGCCTTGCTCTTGCCAAGGTTGAACTGGAAGTCCACAGCAACCTTAGAGGTCATGCGGTTGGCACGCTCATAGTAAGGAGCACCTGTAGACTTGTGAGCCAAAGCCTCATCTGTTGTAGGAGTAGAGGTGAATACATGGCCCCATCCCAGACCATAGAGTGCGCTTACCTCGAAGAAACGAGGCTCACCCTTGTAGCCTGCTACCCAGTTGGTCAGGTTTACAGTACCCAGCAACTGTGTATTGATGGCGCGGATAGCTGTACCCGTTGAATTCCAAGGCTTATTTGAGAAATAGGCATTGCCTTCAACAGCCATACCAAATACAGGTGTGAAATAACGACCTACGCGAACACCAAAGTTGGGATCCAAGTCGCTAAGCCACTTGTGACCGGTTGTCTTGGTTGCTACACCACCATTGATACCAACGTAGAAGTTGTCAAAAGTCTTGCTTTCTGAAACAGTCTGAGCTGAAGCAGAAATTGCCATTGTTGCGGCTGCAAACAATAAAACTAACTTTTTCATGTCTCTCTGAATTATAAATTTGTTTAAAATGATAATGCAATCCTATTGAATTCAAGTGCAAAGTAACGAAAAATAAACGTAACATCCAAATAAAATCAACAAAAAATACACTTTAATGGGATAATCGGACAAAAACTATGTACTTTGGGAGAGTTTCTTACTCTTCATACCATTTTATTTATAAGGTATTTAGCCTCAACTGTTGTTCTTTTCCCGTCACGCCGAACTTGCATTCTGAGCACAAAATAAGATACCTCACAAACCGTAACACAAATAAAAATATCTAACATTATCATGCGCGCACGGGCTCTGAACCCATCGTTTGGAGAAGTGATTGGGGAGAAATGACTATGTTATTATATTATAATAATGTGGAACACCTCTAAAAGAGGGCGATTTGCATATTCAAGTAATTTTGGTGTAAAACCTATTCCACCCATTCCACCCATCTGGTAACATACTCATTCATAATATCTTACATCCATAACAAAAGGCAGAAACATCACACCCACATCTCACCCACATCTCACCCTACACCTATTGGGCATGGTCAGTATGCAGCGAGTACGTGATGAGCAGCATCGCCGTTGCGTCTGATACCCAACCGACTGGCAGACAAGGCTTTGGCCGAAAGCCCATCTAGCATACGCATCAGATCACATCAGCAAGTCAGAACAGCTGTGCCAGCACTATTCAGAAAAGGGGCATCCTGCATCCCGCAGAAAGCCCCTTACTAAATTAGAGAGTTAAAAAATCAAAGTTAGTAACTTATCGGTGTATTTACTTCATTTCTTGTATGATCTTCATGCCCTCGCCCACAGCCTGCATATTGAGCGGTATCATGTTATGATGCCTCTCCGGCAGCGACTTATAGAGCGCCTTCTGCAGTCCGTCGGTGCTCACAACGGGGCACACCTTGAGCAGTCCGCCCAGCACAATCATGTTAAACACCTTGGTGTTCTTCATCTCGGCGGCCTTGTTCATGGCGTTTATCTCATACACTTTGATGTCCTTACGTGTAGGAGGGTTCATCACGCCATAGCCATCATAGATGAGTATGCCCCCTGGTTTCACCTTGGGTTCAAACTTATCCAGCGACGGCTGGTTGAGCACAATGGCCACATCATACTTACTCAGGATAGGCGAGGATATGCGCTCATCACTCACAATGACCGTTACATTGGCCGTACCGCCACGCTGTTCTGGTCCGTAGGCGGGCATCCACGTCACTTCCTTGTTCTCCATCAGTCCGGAATAAGCCAGTATCTTTCCCATGGAGAGTACTCCCTGACCTCCGAATCCACTTATAATGATTTCCGTTTTCATTGATATGGTTCCTCCATTATTTTAGTCCGGTAGTGTCCTTGAGGTCTCCCTTGGGATAGAACGGGAACATGTGCTCCCTCATCCATTCGTTGGCTTTCACCGGCGACAGCTTCCATCCACTGTTGCAGGTAGACACAATCTCCACCAGCGAAGACCCTTTGCCTTGCATAGAAGCTTCGAAAGCCTTGCGTATGGCGTGCTTAGCCTTGCGTATAGAGGCCACGGTGTCCACGCTCTGACGTGTCACATAGCATGTGCCTTGCAGCTGTGCGGCAATCTCTGTTATCTTCAATGGGTATCCGTGCAGTTCGGGCACACGACCGTAAGGGCATGTAGAGGTTTTCTGTCCCAGCAATGTGGTGGGGGCCATCTGTCCGCCCGTCATGCCATAGATAGCGTTGTTGATGAATATAATAGGTATGTTCTCGCCTCTGTTCAGCGCATGTATGGTCTCGCAAGTACCTATGCATGCCAGGTCGCCGTCGCCCTGATAAGAGAAGACGAGCCTGTCGGGCCACATCCTTTTGATGGCTGTAGCCACTGCTGGTGCCCTTCCGTGGGCAGCCTCCTGCCAGTCTATGTCGAGATAGCGGTAGGCAAAGACGGCACATCCCACGGGGCACACGCCCACGGTCTTGTCTTCCATGCCCATTTCCTCTATCACCTCAGCCACCAGTTTGTGCACCACGCCGTGCGAACATCCGGGGCAATAGTGCATAGCCGTATCGTTCATGAGATCCGGTTTTTTGTAAACCAGGTTCTCGGGTGAAATTATATCGTTGCTCATAACAGTTTCTCCTTTAATGCTTTGACTATCTCATCAGGGTCGGGCACGATGCCTCCGAGGCGTCCGAAGTGCTCAACCTTCACGCTGCCGTTCACGGCCAGCCTCACGTCTTCAACCATTTGTCCGGCATTTATCTCTGCCACCAGAATACCCTTGAGGCGCTTAGCCAGGCTGGCTATTTGCTTCTCCGGGAACGGCCACAGGGTGATGGGGCGGAAGAGTCCCACCTTGATGCCTTGCTCGCGGGCCAGTTCGATGGCCTTCTCAGCGATGCGCGCGGCACTGCCGAACGACACCACCATATACTCGGCATCATCCATGAGCGATGTTTCGTAGCGCACCTCATTGTCTTTTATCTGCTGATACTTGGCCTGCAGGTGCAGGTTGCGCTTCTCCATCACCTCCGGTTTGAGCTCAAGTGAGGTAAGAATGTTTGGCTCGCGGTCGCGTGTGCGACCTATCGTGGCCCAGGGGCATTCTTTCCTTATCTGCTCTTCCGTGCGGCGCGGCTTAGCCGGGGGCAGCACCACCTTCTCCATCATCTGTCCGATGACGCCATCCGAGAGTATCATAGCGGGGTTGCGATACTTGAAAGCCAGCGTAAAGGCCAGGTCCATGAAGTCGGCCATCTCCTGAACAGAGTTAGGTGCCAGCACTATCACGTTATAGTCGCCGTTGCCACCACCGCGCGTAGCTTGGAAATAATCACTTTGCGAGGGCTGTATGGTGCCCAGTCCGGGGCCTCCTCTCTGCACGTTCACCACCACGCCGGGTATCTCAGCGCCGGCCATATAGGATATGCCCTCCTGCATGAGGGCCACGCCGGGCGATGATGATGTGGTGAAGACGCGCTTTCCGGCGCCTGCTCCGCCATACACCATATTGATAGAGGCCACCTCGCTCTCTGCCTGCAGCACCACCATACCGGTGGTTTCCCATGGCTTGATGAGCGAGAGAGTCTCGATAATCTCGCTTTGTGGGGTAATGGGATAGCCAAAGAAGCCGTCGGCACCGCAGCGCACGGCAGCATAGGCGATAGCCTCATTACCCTTCATGAGTCTTACATCTTGTTCTGCCATCACTATTCCTCCACTTTTTTACGATAAACTGTAATACATCCATCAGGACACACGATGGCGCACGATGCGCAACCCACACACTTATCTGCATGAGCCGGTTCCACGTATGGGTATCCGTGAACATTCACTTTCTTCTGAGCCAGGGCAATGACATCCTGTGGACAGGCCACGACACACAACTGGCATCCCTTGCACCTGTCGGTATTCACCACGATGGCTCCTCTCAGTTTACTCATAATCTTATTTTTTTTGGTTGCTCTTCAAGGATTATATGCATCCTTGTTATAAAAGTTCATAATGTTTTCCAGCATCTGCTTGGCCTCTACGGCGGGCGATTCGGCGTCCAGCTCTATCGCCTCCATGTAGCATTCCATGGCATGTTGCCAGTCGCCTTTGCGCCTATGCTCGTTTCCGAGCCTGTACCACTCGTCTGCAGTCATCACTTATAGTATTGGTGCTTGCCTGCGGCAAGGGTGTTCTTCATCAGCGAGCAGATAGTCATGGGGCCCACACCGCCCGGCACGGGAGTGATGTACGAGCACTTAGGTGCCACTTCATCAAACTTCACATCGCCGTTCAGGCGGAAGCCTTTCTTCTTGGTGGCGTCGGGAACGCGTGTCGTACCCACGTCTATCACCACAGCGCCGTCTTTCACCATATCGGCCGTCACGAAGTTAGGCTTGCCAATGGCGGCTATGATGATGTCAGCCTGACGGCACTCGGCCTTGATGTCTTGGGTGTGCGAGTGGCACACTGTGACGGTGGCGTCGCCATATTGCTTCTGCATCATGAGCTGCGCCATGGGCTTGCCCACGATGTTAGACCGGCCGAGCACCACACACTTTTTACCGCTTGTGGGTATGTTGTAGTGCCTGAGCAGGGTGAGTATGCCCAGCGGAGTGGCTGAGATGAAGCACGGCAAGCCGATGCCCATGCGCCCTACGTTGATGGGATGGAAGCCATCTACGTCTTTTCGGTAGTCGATGGCCATGATAATCTTCTGCTCATCGATATGCTTGGGCAAGGGCAGCTGAACGATGAAGCCGTCTACGTCGGCATCTTTGTTCAGGCGGTCTACGCACGCCAGCAGTTCCTCCTCCGTCACGTCGTCCTCATAGCGTATGAGGGTAGACTTAAATCCGCACTGCTCACAGGCTATCACCTTGTTCTTAACATAGGTCTCCGAGCCGCCGTCATGACCCACGAGCACGGCAGCCAGATGGGGCTGCTTGCCTCCTTTGGCCATGATTTGCTTTACCTCTTGGGCTATTTCGGCCTTTATAGCTGTTGCTGTAGCTTTTCCGTCAATTATCTGCATGTTGATATGATATTTAAAGTTTGGGCATATCCGGCATGTCCGGCATCTTAGGCATATTCTTCATGCGTGCCATCATACCTGCCATCTTGTTGCCCGTCATCATCTTCATCATCTTGCGTGTCTGGTCAAACTGCTTGATGAGCTTGTTCACCTCCTGTATGCTGGTGCCCGAGCCCTTTGCTATGCGCTGGCGGCGGCGGGTGTTGAGCACCTCGGGCTTGGTGCGCTCCTCGGGCGTCATGCTCTGTATGATGGCCTCAATGCCCTTGAAGGCGTTGTCGTCTATATCTACGTCGCGAATGGCCTTGCCCACGCCCGGTATCATAGAAGCCAGTTCTTTCAGGTTGCCCATCTTCTTTATCTGTTGTATCTGCTTATAGAAGTCGTTGAAGTCGAACTTGTTCTTCTGTATCTTCTTCTGCAAGCGGCGGGCCTCTTCTTCGTCAAACTGCTCCTGGGCACGCTCCACCAGCGACACCACATCGCCCATTCCCAATATTCGGTCGGCCATACGGGCAGGGTGGAACACGTCGATGGCCTCCATCTTCTCGCCTGTTCCGATAAACTTGATGGGCTTTGTCACCACGGTGCGGATGCTCAGTGCGGCACCGCCACGTGTATCTCCGTCTAGCTTAGTGAGCACAACGCCGTCGAAGTCGAGCCTGTCGTTAAACTCCTTGGCTGTGTTTACGGCGTCCTGACCTGTCATGGAGTCAACCACGAAGAGCGTCTCATCGGGCTTCACATGATTTTTCAGGCTTTCTATCTCGTCCATCATCTGCTCGTCTACGGCCAGTCGGCCGGCTGTATCGATGATCACCACGTCATATCCCTTGGCCTTTGCCTCCTGTATGGCATGGTCGGCAATCTCGTTTACGTTCTGATTTCCGGGCTCAGCATATACGGTTACGCCAATCTGCTCGCCCACCACCTTCAACTGGTCGATGGCAGCCGGACGATAGACGTCGCAGGCCACGAGCAGCGGCTTCTTGCTTTGCTTGGTCTTGAGCATATTGGCCAGCTTGCCACTGAACGTGGTTTTACCGGAGCCTTGCAGACCGCTCATCAGTATAATGGCCGGATGGCTCTTCAGGTTCAGCCCTACGGCCTCCCCGCCCATCAGCTCGGCAAGCTCATCGTGCACGATTTTCACCATGAGCTGTCCCGGCTTCACGGCCGTGAGAACGTTCATGCCAAGTGCCTTCTTCTTCACCGTATCGGTGAAGTTCTTAGCCACTTTATAGTTCACATCGGCATCGAGCAACGCCCTTCTCACATCTTTCAACGTCTCGGCAACGTTTATCTCGGTTATCTTACCCTCACCTTTCAGTATCTTGAAAGAGCGTTCTAGCCGGTCACTTAAGTTTTCAAACATATTATTACTAAAAAAATATACTTATTGTTTTAATCTTATCGCAAAGATAATAAATTATGAATAAAAAGATGAAACTAACTTCTTCTATTTAAAATATTTTAAAACACATGGTTGAAAAATATGCGCACAACGAAAGCGAGTGTGCAAAAGACGGCGCACATGTGGCGTCTTAGTCCATCTGAGAGACAAAAGCCGATTGTTCGGAATGTCGCTTCAACTGCTCTGTAGTTCGGCTTTCGCCTTGTCTTTTCTCCTTCCTAACGCCCATTTTCAAAGCCCACGGTTAACCCGTTGACTGTCAGCAACTTCACAAAAAGGGCTGTTTTGCGAGCCCAAATAGGCACTTTTGCAAGGCAAAAACGGCACTTTTACAAAGCGAAAATGCCGTTTTCATCATGCTGCATGACTATGCCTGCACGTCAGCCTCTATGCTGTCGGCATGATGCTTAGTGGCGCTTGTTGAGCAGGGGCGGCACGGTGGTGAAGCGAAACACGGTGGCTGAGTGGAAGGTCTGGCCGGGACGAAGCACTGTGGAGGGAAAGTCGGGGTGGTTAGGCGAGTCGGGCAGATGCATAGTTTCCAGGCAAACGGCCGTGCGCCGGGCATATCTGATGCCTCCCTTGCCCGTCTCCGTGCCTTTCAATCCGTTGGCTGTATACACCTGCACGGCGGGTTCGGTGGTGTACACGGTGAGCATACGCCCGCTAACGGCGTCGAAGAGCATGACAGCGGGCTTATTGATGTTGCCCGCATGGCGCAACACAAAGCAGTGGTCGTAGCCTCCGGTAACCTTCAGCTGGCTGTCTGGCTCGTCTATACGCGCGCCTATAGGTCGCAATTTTCTGAAGTCAAAGGGCGTGCCTGCCACTTTCATCAGCGTGCCGTCTACGTTCTTGCGGGCATCATAGCGGGCTATCTTGCGACTGTCCACCCACAGGCTCTCACCCAGAATGTCATGTTCGGGATTACCGGAGATATTAAAGAAGGAGTGATTGCTCAGGTTCAGCACGGTGGGCCTGGTGGTAGTGGCCCGGAAGTCTATGCACAGCGCATTGTCTTCGCGCAGCGCATAGGTGAGCGTTACGGTGAGCTCACCGGGAAATCCGTTCTCGCCGTCGGGCGAAACATACTGCAGGGTGATGCTCTGCGCGTCGTGGCTCATCACGCTCCACACGCGATTGGCAAAGCCGGGCTTGCCTCCGTGCGAGATAGAACCTTTTCCGCTGTCTTGCAAATGGTGGGTCACACCGTCTAAGGTGAAGGCCGGCCCTTTTATTCGTCCTATGTATCTGCCCACCGTAGCGCCGAAGTTCTGCCCGCGCGACACATAGTCGGCTATATTGTCATAACCCAGCACCACGTCTTCCATCCGTCCGTTCCAGTTCGGTTCCATGAGCGACACCAGCCTGGCACCATAGTTGGTCACGCAAGCCTCAGCGCCCTGGCTGTTGGTCAGCACGTAGAGGGCGGTTGGCTTACCGTCTACCGTGGTTATAAACCGGGCTGTGTCGAGCCCCGAAAGCGTGAGCTGCCGGGCCTGAGCGGGCAGGCATAAGAGTGCCGCCACGAGGGCATATATACAAATAAGGTGTCTCATCATATCTTTATAGTTTGCTTCAGACGTTTCTGCCGGGCGCATGTTGCCGTGCCGCCCATGAGGTTTAGGTTTGTTATATACGTGCAAAGTTATCTTAAAATTTCAATAAAAGCAAATTTTTTGCATCTATTTCCTTATCTTTGTAAATCAAAATCACAAGGAGAAAAGATATGAAGAAGAGAATAAACATCTTGCTGACGCTCCTGCTCCTGGCCCTGCCCATGCTGGCACAGAGCGCAAAGACAGGGGCCGACACGCCTATCAAGTCAACCAAGCGCCCCAACATTTTCAAGCAGGCCGGCAACACTTTTAAGCGTGCCGGGCAGAAAATAGGGCGCACGCTGGGCATTGACAGGCACGACAGAGACGATGTCAGGGTGGGCGACACCTATTATATGCCTCTGTATGACACCAACTTGTACAGAGGGAGCGAGGCACAAGGACTGCAAACGGTTTGCCGCAGCCGCTTCATGGCCAAATATCCCAACGCCATCGTGCAGACATGTGTGCTGCCGCAGCAGGGATGGCTCAGCCAAGACGTGGTGAAGAACGAGCAGATAGTGGGCTACTTGCAGACCATGTACTGCTTCATCATAGCCAAGGATGGCAACGACGGATATATCAACGCCAAGTTTGAGTTTCAGAGATACCGCGATGTAGGCAAGAACTGGGGGCGCGTGGCCGACAAATGGCCCTCATGGATGCGCACGGACATCATCCCCATGGCCGACTATCAGGTGCTTGTTAAGAAATCAAACGAATAAGCTTACACATTATATATTATAAGATGAACTTCTTTCAGAAATTGTTTGGGGCAAAAGAAGAGGACCCCGTAGAGAAGAAAAAGGCTGATGATGCCCGCAACTTCGATATCCTTAAAGACGACGGTATGCGGGCCCTGCACGCCGGTGAGGCCGAATATGCCATTAAATGCTTTCGCCATGCACTGGAGATACACGACGACATGGAGATACATGACGGGCTGTCGGAGGCTCTCATACGCCAGGGCAACCTGCCCGAAGCCTTCGAAGAGCTGCGCAAACTGGCAGAGGCGCACCCTGAAAATCAGGAGGTGCTCATCCGCATGGCCCGTGTGGCGTTTATGATGGAAGATTATGGCGCCATGGGAGACGCCTGCGAAAAGGCGCTTCTTATAGATAAGAGCGTGCCGGAGGTGAGCTATCTATACGCCAGAGCGTCGCGAGGACAAGGCGACGACGTGAATGCCGTGGCGCTGGCCACACGAGCCATCAGCCTGGATGCCAACTATGCCGACGCCTACCTGCTGAGAGGAAAGACCCTTCTGGCCATGGGCGACGTGAAAGGTGCGGCTGACGACGCGGCCTGGCTGGCCGGCAAGGCTCCCGACAACGAGGATGTGCTGCTCTTTGAGGCGCAGGTAGAACATGCGCAGGGACACGACAAGGAGGCCTTAGAGTGCTATGACCGCGCCATTCAGGGCAATCCGTTCTGCCTGGAGGCCTATCGTGAGCGCGGCGCCCTGCGGCTGGCCACAGGCGATAAGGACGGCGCGGCCGCCGATGCAGCCAAAGTGGTAGAGCTGAACCCCAAGGAAACAGAAGGCGTGAACGGCAAGTTCTCAGCCAAAGGCACTGAGTAGAGGCTGGCAGACGCATGTTGCGAAAATGCAAGCAAGAGGGCACGGCTAATTAAGAAATATCATTATTTTAGTCAGAAAAACGCACAAATGTTTGCTCAATTCAAATATTAGTTATAAATTTGCAGCATAAAACAGAATAGAATATGAATAGTTGGTTCGCATCTTTTGAGTATTATTACTTTTACTTTGCAAAATATTGTGAAGCGGGAAGATGTGTACTATAATTTAACAAGGTGAATTTAAAAGTTGTAAGCCCCGCTTCACGAAAGTGACAAGCGGGGCTTTACAGTATATATAAGGTTAGATGACACGAATAGCAATACAAGGTGTGGAGGGCTGTTTCCACGATATAGCCGCCCATGAATATTTCAAGGCGCAGGACATAAAGCTTATTTGCTGCGCCACATTCGATGATCTCTTCGCCAGCATGAGGCAAGACAGCAACGTGATGGGCGTGGTGGCAATAGAGAATACCATTGCGGGCAGCCTGCTGCACAACTACGATTTGCTCAGATGTTCGGGCACTGTGGTTGTGGGAGAGCACAAATTGCACATCAGGCACTGCATCTGCTGCCTGCCGGAAGATGACTGGCAGACCATACATGAGGTGCACTCGCACCCCGTGGCCCTGATGCAATGCCGCAACTTCCTGGCTCAACACCCCACGCTCAAGGCTGTTGAGGCCGAAGACACGGCGGGCGCGGCTGCCCATATCGCCTGCAACAACTGTCACGGATGGGCCGCTATATGCAGCTCGGCGGCCGCCCGGCGCTACGGACTGAAGGTGCTTGAAGACTCGATAGAGGACAACAAGCACAACTACACCCGCTTCTTGATAGTGGCCAACAGGCAGAAGGCTGAGCAGATAACGAGCCGACAAAAGGCTGACAAGGCCAGTCTGGTATTTTCACTACCCCATGAGGAGGGCTCATTGAGCAAAGTGCTCACCATCCTTTCGTTCTATCATGTCAACCTGACAAAGATACAATCGCTGCCCATCATAGGCAGAGAGTGGGAGTATCTGTTCTATGTGGACGTCACGTATAGCAACACCACACGCTACAGACAGGCCATAGAGGCCATCAGACCCCTTACCAGAGAACTGAAAATATTGGGCGAATACAGCGCTTGCCAAGCCTGAAAGCCCGTCAACATAAAGATTATAGCTCATGATACAACCAGCAAGCAGACTGAACAAGGTGCAGGAGTATTACTTCTCTCGCAAGCTTAAGGAGGTGGCCGGGCTCAACGCGGCAGGGCAAGACATCATTTCCCTGGCCATAGGGTCGCCAGATATGCCCCCTTCCAAGCAGACTATCGACACGCTGTGCGACACAGCCAGAAGGGCCGACGCGCATGGCTATCAGCCCACCATAGGCATACCGGAACTGAGAAAAGCCATGGCCGACTTCTATCAGCGATGGTATGGGGTGACGCTAGACCCGCAATGCGAGATTCAACCCCTCATAGGCAGCAAGGAAGGTATACTGCATGTCACGCTGGCCTTCGTCAATCCAGGCGAGCAGGTGCTCGTTCCCAACCCTGGTTATCCCACTTACACATCGCTCTCTACAATATTGGGAGCCGACGTGAGATACTATAATCTGCGCGAGGATAACGGTTGGCAGCCCGACTTCGACGAGCTTGAGCACATGGATTTGAGCAAGGTGAAGCTGCTATGGACCAACTATCCCAACATGCCAACGGGCGGCGACGCACGCAAGAGCACCTATGAGAGACTCGTGCGATTTGCTCAAGACCACGGCATAGTGGTGGTTAACGACAATCCTTATTCGCTCATTCTGAACGAGCACCCGCTCTCTCTGCTTCAGATAGACGGTGCCAAAGACTGCTGCATAGAGCTCAACTCCATGTCGAAGAGCTTCAACATGCCCGGATGGAGGGTGGGCTTGTGCGCCAGCAACGCCACCTTCATCTCGTGGATACTGAAGATTAAGAGCAATATAGACAGCGGAACATTCAAGGGAATACAGCTGGCCGCGGCCGAGGCATATAACACCAACACACCCGAATGGCACAAAGAATATAACGTGAACACCTATAAGCGGCGCCGGGTGGTGGCAGAAGACATCATGCAGGCGCTGGGCTGCACCTTCGACACCCACCAGGTGGGCATGTTCCTGTGGGGCCGAATACCTGAGAAATACACCGACGCAGAGCAGCTAACCGAGCGTGTGCTGCACGAGGCCCGCGTGTTTATCACCCCCGGATTTATCTTCGGCAGCAACGGCAGGCGCTATGTGCGCATCTCATTATGTGCCAAAGACGAGAAACTAAAGGAGGCTTTGGAGAGAATAAAGAGTCTGAAATGGTGACAATCATCACACAAAAGAGTAATAACAATAAAGATATAACGATATGGAACTGGATTTAGAACCCCTTAACTTGCCGAGCGACAGCGAGCGTCCCTTCGTCATCGCAGGTCCCTGCTCGGCCGAAACCGAGGAACAAGTAATGAATACGGCGCTGCAACTGGCCTCAAAAGGCTGCCATAACTTCAGGGCCGGCGTGTGGAAACCCCGTACCAAACCGGGCGGATTCGAGGGTAAAGGCGAGGAGGCGCTGCCCTGGCTCAAGCGCGTAAAGGACGAGACGCACATGCTGGTTGCCACAGAAGTGGCCAAGCCTGAGCATGTTGAGCTGTGCCTGAAGTATGGTATCGACATCCTGTGGATAGGTGCCCGCACCAGCGCAAACCCCTTTGCCATGCAAGATTTGGCCGATAGTCTGAAGGGAGTAGACATTCCTGTGTTCGTGAAAAACCCCGTCAACCCTGATTTGGAGCTGTGGATTGGGGCCATGGAACGGCTCAATCAGGCTGGAGTGAAGCGTCTGGCCGCCATTCACCGCGGCTTCTCAAGCGTGGAGAAGAAGATATACCGCAACATGCCTATGTGGCAACTGCCCATCGAGCTGCACCGCCGCATACCCAATCTGCCCATCATTTGCGACCCCAGCCACATCGGCGGACGCCGCGACCTCATCGCTCCGCTGTGCCAGCAAGCCATGGACCTGGGCTTCGACGGACTGATAGTAGAGAGCCACTGCGACCCAGACAACGCATGGAGTGATGCCTCACAGCAGGTTACACCCGACGTGCTCGACTATATTCTGTCGCTCTTGGTGGTCAGAGACGAGCACACCACCACAGAGGGCATACGCACCTTGCGCTCGCAGATAGACGAGATAGACAACCAGATGATGGAACTTCTGGCCAAGCGTATGCGCATCTGCCGTGAGATAGGCACGTATAAGAAGGAGCACAACATGACCGTTTTGCAGGCCAGCCGATATAAAGAGATACTTGAAAAGCGAGGCGCACAGGGCAGCCTGATAGGACTTAGCCCGGAGAGTGTGGCACATATCTTCGAGGAGATACACCAGGAGAGTGTGCGACAGCAACTAGACATCATCAACCAAAAATAATGCTGAAACATGAAAATTCTTATCATGGGAGCCGGAAAGATGGGCTCCTTCTTCATAGACTTGCTCTCCTTTGACCATGAGGTGGCCGTCATTGAGAAGGACCCCATGCGTATGCGATTCACCTACAACTGCCAGCGGTTCACCCAAATGGAGGAGGTGAAGGCTTTCGAACCCGAATTGGTCATCAACGCCGTAACCGTTAAGTTCACCATCCAGGCCTTTGAGGAGATACTGCCCTACCTGCCTGAAAGCTGCATATTGTCGGACATAAGCTCCGTGAAGACCGACCTGGCACAGTGGTATGCGCAATGCGGCCATCCCTTTGTGTCTACCCACCCCATGTTCGGACCCACTTTTGCCAACCTCAACCAGCTGAGTGAGGAGAACGCCATCATCATTACAGAGGGCGACTACATGGGGCGCATCTTCTTCAAGGAGCTCTATAGGGGACTGGGACTCAACATATACGAATATTCTTTTGACGAGCACGACCGCACGGTGGCCTACTCTTTGAGCATTCCTTTTGTCTCTACGTTTGTCTTCGCGGCCGTGATGAAGCATCAGGACGCACCCGGAACAACCTTTAAACGGCACATGCAAATCACGCGGGGAGTGCTCAACGAAGACGATTACCTGCTGCAAGAGATACTCTTCAACCCTTATACGCACGACCAAGTGGCACATATTGGCAAGGAGCTGCATGAGTTGCTCGACATCATAGACCGCAAGGACAGTGCCGCCATGAAGGCTTATCTCACCAAGATAAGGCGCAATGTGAAAGACGATATAGAGATAGACAGCCGCAAGCTGTAGCCTCTGTGCCTCAAGACATGTGCCGATGATGTTGCGAAAAATTCTTTTTCTCTTCTTCTTCCTGTCAGCCTGTTGCGCCAAGAGCCAGCAGGCCGGCACAGTATTGGGCTTTATGGAGCTGAACACCGAGAACATGTTCGACTGCCAGCACGACAGTATGAAGAACGACTATGAATTTCTTCCCGACGCGCCAAGGCACTGGAACCGCACCAAATACTGGCAGAAGGTCAACCGGATAGGCCAGGAAATAGCCTCGGCAAGCCTCTGTCTGCCCAACGGGGCTATGCCCGATGTGATAGGATTGTGCGAGGTTGAGAACGACACTGTGCTGCGCGACCTCACCCAACGCTCGCTTCTGCGTCAGGCACGCTACGAATATGTGATGACCCACTCGCCCGATGAGCGGGGCATCGACGTGGCCTTGCTCTACTCTCCGTTTGCCTTCAGGCTGATCTCATGCCGTTCCTTGCGCGTTCCTCTTATAAAGGATATGCGTCCCACGCGCGACATTCTCTATGCCAAAGGCGAGGTGCTATCGGGCGACACCCTGCACGTCTTTGTGCTTCATGCCCCCAGCAAGCTGGGCGGCGAGCGTCACTCGCGTCCCTTCAGAGCCCAGGTGATGGGCTGTTTGCTGCACGCCACAGACTCTATTTTGGCTCTTCAGCCGCACGCCGCCATCGTGTGCATGGGCGATTTCAACGACAACGAGCAGAGCGAATCGCTGCAAATGTTGTCTGCCCACGGCATGACGGCCGTGTGCCAAAATGCGAAAGGGAGCCACGGAGCGCGCGGCACATACCGATACAGAGGGCAGTGGAGCAGCATAGACCATGTGCTTGTGAGCCCTGCCCTGCGCAGCAAGGTGCAAGAATGCCTTATTCACGACGAGCCTTTCTTGCTTGAACCCGACACGAAATACGGCGGAGTGAAACCCCGCCGCTATTATAATGGTATGCGTTTTAATGATGGCTTCAGCGACCATCTGCCCTTGGTGATGCGCCTGGTGCTGTGAGCAGCCACCTTAGAGCGCCTCTGTAGTGTCTACCTCATCCTCGTCTGGCGACGAAGGATCGTCGTCGTTGCCCAGCCCGAAGGGGTCAGACAGCGCGCTCTTCATGAGTTGTTGCAACGCGTTGGTGAAGGGGTTGACCACCTTTTCACGTATTTGCGCCTCCACATTACTCTTTAAGTTCTTCTCAGCCGCCTGCTTCAGGTCTTCTTTGTTCACCGTAAACACATGGTTCAACAGTCCCACCGACACTATCTGCCGCTTGTGGTTATAACGCACGCGACCTATAGACACCACCGTGAAGTTGTCTACATGCACCATGTTGTCCACTGCCTTCTGCACCACTTGCCTGGTGAAGGCATCGCCCAACATGCCCATGGCCTTGGTGAAGATGTCGTTATCAGCAGCCGAATCAGACGGTACCTCATCGGTTATGGCATCTGTTATGACATTGGTCAGGGCGTTGCGATGGTCTTGCTCCGTAGGACAAGTCAGGGCAAGCAGTCCTATGACGAGCAACAAACTCACGATAAAGCCCACCAGACAGCCCCAATGCGATGACGGCCGCTGCTCGGGTTGCTCATAGATGGGACGCGGACGACCGTTGATGATGGGCTCAGCATCAACAATCTGCTCGCCTTCTGCCACCTGAGCTCCTTGCTGTTCATAGCTGCCATGTGCTTCTCCGCCTTCCTGACGAGCTTCTTGCGCGGAGCTGCCAGGCGATTCTGCCCTACCCTCGCTGCGCTTGATGAGCGGCCTTAGCTCTTCTATCTGCCATGCGGGCGTCCATGTGTAGCCGTCGGCAGGCATGACAAGCGTCTCGGCCGTAATGTTACGGCTCTCCAATTCGTTCAGGCTGTAAGGGCCGCGTTTCTCGTTTCCTATATTAATGTAATATTCCATATTGTCTGGTTCGAATGTTATATCTGTCTGCGAAAGTATATATTATTTCCGAAAGCAGCAAGAGTTGCACCTTATTTTTTCTATCAGCCACCTCCTTTCATCCCCCTTTCGCCCAGCCTCAGAGCCTCCGTCGTGTGCCCCGGATGCCTATCCGGTCAAGTCACGCCCACCATCCGCTTTTCTGAAACAGGCCTTTTTGCGTTGCGAAATAGGCACTTTTGAAGGCCGAAATAGGCATTCTTGCATGGCGAAAAGGCCTATTTTGAAAAACAATCGTCGGGAGCTGGCTATGCGACGGTACGACGCGCAACACTTAAAGTCATGATAATAAAAGGATTAACCTTCCCTCCCATCCCGTTTCACCGTGCCTTTCAGCCTGCTATGCCCCTTGTCTTGCCAAGCATCAGGCGCGGCGTGAAGCAGACAAGACATTATGCACAGAATGTGATAACCATTTGTAAAAATCTTATAATTTAATAGTTAGTACTTTGATATAAGTCAAATAATATAGCTGTTATCGCACACAAAATAATAAATTATTTGGATCTTCCATCAAAAGCCCCTACCTTTGCACATGTATTAAGGATAATAACAGTTAAGACAACGGCTCAAACGAGCCTGAGATGTTAAACGAAAAAAGAAAGGAAAAAGTTATGAAGAAGATTGTATTGACAGTAGTAGCCATGCTCACAATGACAATGGCTTTTGCAGAAGGGGATAACAACAATGCCACAGAGAATGTAAATGCTTATGCAATGAATATCAATGTAAACAAGCTGGGCAACGCTCTGGGCCTCGACATCTATCAGATGGATGCCGTAGAAGACATCGCCAAGAGCTTCAGCACAGACATGCAGAACGTTGCAGAGGCTGACAAGGACGCTCGCCAAGCTGCATTCAAGAAGGCTATTCACAAGAATCTGAACTACATGCACTCTGTGCTTGACGAGGATCAGTATCACAAGTACCTCCTGTTGCTGAACACTACGCTCAACAACCGTGGACTGAACAAGTAATAAGAAACATCACACTATGCTATAAAGGCCGCTTTCCTCTTCCGGAGGAAGGCGGCTTTTTGCGTTGCATACTTGCGCAAACCGATTTTTTTAGTAACTTTGGAATGTTTTTATAAGTGCCTTATACAAAAGGCTTAGGGAGAATTACCCGATTTCGAGGTAATGACTTGGCAACTGTGCCATTTGCAGCGTTCTGCCTTGATTTGCGTTCAAATAACTCTTTCTGATACAAAAGTAACTATTTTTTTGAACATGAAAATAGATCTTGTTATTTTTAACCTATTCCGATAATCCATATCAGCTAAAAGCCGAACTTTGATTGCAATTTCCTGTTCATCTTACTTGAGTCAAATTGCCTTGATAAAACATTATCAAAGTACAAAACAGGAATTTTTTGCCCAGAAAATTGTGGTAATAGCTGTTCCAAAAAACTTAATCCAATACCAGTAAGTGTTTGCACTGTCCCTGCTGACAGAAGTAATGGTGAACCACAAACAATAGCCCATCTTAACCATTTTTCAGTCACACTATTGTTTGAACGTCCATTTAACAAAGCTAATTCCAATTCCTTAACACTATAATTGTGACCTTTAAGCCAAGAAGTAAATTTTCCAAAAGCGACCTTATCTCTAACTCTGATAATATCTTTCATTGAAATCACACCATTATAATATAAAATCGATAGATTTGGTATACCTTTGGCATAAAGAACCTGTTTGAAATATTGGATAATGCTATCTAATTGAATATCACTTTTGTATAACAAGTACTTTTTGGCTTCATCTTCAAGTAAAATCTCATCTGTTTTAAGCTGCTTAGACCATTCTATACTTCGTTCAAACAAGCAAAGTCTTACAGCCGACCAAGTATCATCCTCATTTGAAATGGACATGATACTTTCAGATTGAATATTCAAAAGTGCTCGAATCCTATCATTATAAGAAAAATCTTCATACATATTTTCTTGTGAAGTATTGTCCCAAAAGTCATATGTATCGGAATCAGATGTATTGCACACCTTTTTAAAAATTGAATTCATAAAACGTGACGCTTCTAATCCTTTGCGTTCTAATAGACGAGAGCATATTTTATCTTGATATTGCGTTTCATGCATATTCATATATAATACGGAATTTCCGTTACACATAAAAGCAGGGACCCACCAATTATCTAAAATTACTATTTCTCCTCTATTATAAAGCATTCTGAAAGCATCAAATCCAATACACTCAATCATTTCTTCTATTGAGTCTGTTCTGATAAAAAGTTTATCGTGCGTCAAAAGTGCCGAAATAATTCGATTCAAAAAGTATAGTTTTTCGGGCATTGATATTTCAGGAAACGTGTGCCCATGCCAGCGGTCATAATAAATGCCCTCGGATGTTTTGTTCATCCTATAGCTAAATTGGTCAAACAATACTGCCATAACTTGCTTTTTTTATGAACGCATAATAACGCGGGACCTTATCCCGAACTCGCGTAAACAGCTATTTCGCACTACTCGAAATTGTCATAGGTACATTTGTTTTCGTATCTAAAAGCAACCTGAACTCCGTTGTAAAACATGGGTTCTTGGTTTCGTAGGTTTTCTTTTTCCTTTAAAATATGAAAATCGATAAATCGTGTTTTGTGCTCTTGTAAGTCTGATGATATAGCCATATCTTCAGTTACATCATATTCTAAAATTTTACCTTTTAAGTGTTCATTCAATTGTTCCAATTTTTCTTTTTTTCCTTTAGGAACTTCAATGCACAAATTTTCATAACTGTATTCATTACATTGGTCAAAAGCGTCTGGCGCAATATAGGATACACTGGGCGGAATAATAATATGTAAGTACTCGCATCCGTAGAATGCGTGTGACATTATACAAGTAATTGTATTGGGCAATTCCACTTTTTTTAAATCATATGCGTCATAAAACATATATTCTGAAATGCCAAAAAGAGACTCTGGAATATTGATGTTTTTCAAACCACATCCTCGAAATGCAGAAAAACCAATATTTGAAATGGATGGAGGGATACATAATTCTGTTAGCGATTGACAATTACAAAACGCATCATCACCAATATATTTGATATTAGGTGGTAATGTTACATTATCAAGAGAAATACAACCCTCGAACGCAGAGTCGGGAATAGATAGAAGCGATTGAGGTAATAAGACTGATTTCAGTGACATGCAGTTCTGAAACATACCTATGCCAAGTTTGGTTATACCCTCTTCAATAATAACATCCGTTAAACTATTGCATCCATCGAAAGTGAATTCACCGAAATCACCAATAGAATTGGGAATAACCAATTTTTCTACGCTGCAACCCGAAAAAGCTAAATCCTCTATTTTTTTTACAGACTTTGGAATGACAATGCTTTTTATTTTTCTCATCATAAAAGCTTCAAACTTGATAACTTCAACTCCATCTGGAATTATGATAGAATCCGTATCTTTCGCCTTTATAAATGTCTTTCTATCAGCAGAAATAGTGTAAAATTCCGTTTCAATTGGTGTTGATTGAATGGTGGATTCATCACTTACAGATTTTGTTGCTGACGGTTCTTTATTTATTATACGAGCAGAAGGTATATCGGGGATAATGAGGTTGTCATCATCTTCGTAAAAGTCTATGTCATCGTCATGTTGCTCTCTATATATTTGAAGTTGCTCTTCAAGTTGTTGTTCCTCTTCATATTTTTGCTCCTTGATGCGTCTTTCTTGTTCTTCATCATCTTTACGTTGCAAATGCTTATAGACAAAAAAGCCGATAATTAACAAAACGCCAACAAGCCATGTAGGAATACTTTCCGAAGAGTCATGTTCCTCTGCGATTTCATCCAATACCCATTGCTGAGCAGAAACAGGTAGTGTGGTAATAAGAAAAAAGATGATAAGCGATAAAGTTCTCATGTATTTACATTTATTTGCCTACAAAAGTATAAAAATTCCGTGATATGGCATTCAACTATCACGGACTTTATTATGATTTACAGCTTAATACCTCTGTTTTGTCTTCTTGCTTGCGGTCTCAGCTTCTCCATAAACTCCTCTTTCTTTCGTCTGAACCAACTGACATGAGGAACACCGTCTATGTGGAGGTTATATTTTCCCTCCTTGTCTTCTTTAAGTGAACATACTGTTTTGTCCGCCTTGAAATGCTGGTTGAACTCGCAAGAATAGAGTTCGCCTTTGACGGAAACATCTTTGAACGTGCATAGCTTTCGTATAACGGCATCACCAAAGTTCAGCGTATCACGCAGAAATTTGATAGTCGGCATCAGTTTCTCCACATACGGGAAATAGTGCTTGACATAATCCACGAACTCGGACAGCTTGCGGTGTCGCTGTTCGTAAGCATCCGTTATCTCCTGTATGTGCTTAGCCTGTTGATGTTCCCTTTGTCGTGCTTCTTCTTCAAGTTCGTGAATGCGGTCTTGCAAGTCCTCGTTTCTGCGTTCCAATGTCCTGACCTTGTTGCTTCCGAAAAGAGAACCGACACTCACGGCTATGTTAGTGACTGCGGTGGTGGCTGCGCCTTTCAGTTTCTCGGTCTGTACTTCTTTCTTGGCTCGTCTGAGTTCCTGTTCCGCTTCGGTTTTCTGCTCCTGCAAATCCACCACTTCCGATTTCAAGCTGTCGGCAAGTTCCTGTATGTCCCGATAATACTGCTGCGTGGACTTGTGGCGAGCCAGAGAACCGTCTATGCCACGTTGCAGACCGTACTTTGACATGGCAACGGCATAACTGTCCTGGTAGGATTTCAAATTCAGCCGTGTCATGATGTCATCGGCACACAGGCGGACGGCATGGGCTGGTTTCTTTCGATACCGCTTCTTTACCTGTTCCTCACGTTTCTTGCGCTTGCGCTCTCCCTTGACAATCGGGACAAGAGTGATGTGTATGTGTGGCGTTTCCTCGTCCCTGTGCAGATGTGCTGCCACGATATTCTCCCTGCCGAACAGGTCGGCAAAGTATTTCATGTTGTCGGCACACCATTCATCAAGTCTGTCCTCCTTTTCGATACGCTTCATGTCCTCGTGCGTTCCCGACACGTTGATACGGATTGCCCGAACTTGGTTGTTCCCGATTTTGCGTGTCAGTCCTGCTTCCTCCAATCTTTTCTGAATGGCAGCCGTGCGGTCTTTTATTCCATCGGGGTATGTAATGAGTTTTCGGTTAAGGTGTGTGCGTGTGGGGTCTGCGTTCTTCGGTATGATGAAACGCTCGATGTGGGCTGTCGTTCCGCTGTCGGAACCGTGCGCCTTTTCCATGTGCAATACTACGAATCCCA
>SAMEA3663054__coassemble_542_pt1 | contig 34260 bp, 31 predicted proteins | sample SAMEA3663054__metabat2_low_PE_005 | metagenome-assembled genome bin SAMEA3663054 (sample SAMEA3663054) | pig gut metagenome | biome: pig gut; feature: pig-associated habitat; material: faeces | place: France | collected 2012 | reverse complement strand
CATTGACCGTCAGCTTACTCTGTTCTAAATTCATCGAACTCACGTTATATTATTTTGTACTTTTGCAAAAACAATCAGAAGGAAAGGCAAGAAGATGGTAGATTTTGGTCATTTAAGCGACGACAACAGGCGCGAGGAGCTCATCCGCGTGCTTGAGCACAGCCTGGAGAGGCTCTCACTGCAAGAACTCGAGGCACTGTATTATGACATGACGGTGAAAGACTATATAAGGTGAGGCGAGGGCAAGGGTAGCCCAGTATATAAAAAATATTAATAATGTGTGTCTGCCCTACCGCAAAAACATTATTTATATTACTTTTGCAACGCTGTGAGCGATAACGCACAGAAAGGTAAAACGAACTTTTTATAAACACATCATATAAAGAATGGAAAGATTGAATAGGGCTTACGGCCTGCGACTAACGGCCATACTGATGACAGCATGGCTCTTATTGCTGCCACAGGGCACGTGGGCACAAAACAAGGCGCTGCCCGCCGGCATGAAAGAAAAGGCCATATCAACCGTGGCTGCCGACCACCCTGACGCGCCGAAGGCTAAGCCCATGACCGCCAAGCAACGCCAAGAAGAGCAGAAAGCCGACCAGCAGGCCGCGCAACCTGCCGACACCGCCAAGGCTGATGCCGACGACGCGGCTGCCGACTCGCTGAGCGACGCCGTGCTGAACAACACCTCCGACGATGCCTCGGGCATAGACGCACCCGTGGAGAGCGAGGGCTTTCATCAGGCACTGAAAACAAAATTCATTGAGGGCAACGCCGGATTTATGTCGCTCGTGGCCCTGGCGCTGGTCATAGGCCTGGCCTTCTGCATAGAGCGCATCATCTACCTGAGCCTCTCTGAGATAGACGCCAAGCGCCTCATGGCCGACATACAGACGCATCTGGACGCCAACGACGTGGAGGGAGCACGCAACCTGTGCCGCAACACACGCGGTCCGGTGGCCTCCATCTGCTGCCAAGGGCTCGACCGCATAGACGAGTCGCTCGACAACATAGAGCGCAGCGTGGCCTCTTACGGCGGCGTGCAGGCATCAAACCTTGAGAAGGGCTGCTCGTGGATAACGCTATTCATAGCCATGGCGCCCTCGCTGGGCTTCCTGGGCACCGTCATCGGCATGGTGATGGCCTTCGACCAGATACAGCAGGCAGGCGACATCAGCCCCACCATCGTGGCGGCCGGCATGAAGGTAGCCCTCATCACAACCATCTTCGGCATCATCGTGGCCCTTATCCTGCAGATATTCTACAACTACATCCTCTCTAAGATAGAGCACCTCACGGCGCAGATGGAGGAGTCGGCCATTGCCTTGCTCGACTCCATAGCAAAATATAAACTCACACGATGAAGCATCTCACGAAGCCAAACATAAGAAAGTGGCCCACCGAGCGCATCTCGCAACGCGTGCTCTACCTGCTCACGGGCATCGCGGCCGTGGTGTTCGCGCTGTTCTATCTGGTGGGTTACAACACGCCGTCTGACGATGTGCCGGGGTTCAACGCGCCCCTGTTCACCAACGCCGTCATCATTCTGATGTGGCTGCTGCTTATCCTGGCGTGCGTGGTCACTGTCTGCTCGGCCGTAAAGGCAGTGAAAGCCAGCTCCAAGAAAGACCAGACGCAAAACGGCATACCCACCCACCGCATAGCATACGGCATAGCCGGAGGCACCGTGGCGCTGCTCGTGCTCACCTTTCTGCTGGGTTCGGGCAGCTCTATGGCCATCAATGGCGTGCAATATAAAGAGGTGTTCTGGCTGAAAGCCACCGATATGTTCATCAACACCTCACTGGCGCTCATCGCCGTGGCCGTAGTGGCCGTGATATATGGCGCCACACGCTACAACAGGAAACGGAAAGGAGGCGCCTGATGATGTTTCGTCACGAAAAGCGCAGCGTGCCCCGGCTCAACACAACCTCTACGGCTGACATCTCGTTCATGCTGCTCATACTGTTTCTCGTATCGTCGTCGATGGACGTAGACAAGGGCATCACGCGCCAACTGCCACCCGCCAACCCCACGCACAAGCAGGAGGCAGTGACCAATATAGAGAAAAGCAAGGTGATGAAGCTGCACATCGACGCGGCCAACCAACTGCTGTGCGACGGCAAGCCCATGCCCATAGGCAGCCTGCAAGCCTCGGCCCAACAGTTTGTCAGCCGTATCGGAAAGGAACACATCATACAGCTTAGCACAGACCCGCAGGCCTCTTACGATGCCTACTTCCAGGTGCAAAACGCCCTGATGGCGGCTTACAACAGCGTGCGCGACGCCAAGGCACGCCAGGCATACGGACATGCTCTGGCCGAATGTGGCGAGAGGCAGCGCAAGTCGGTGATGGATGCCGTGCCGCAACGCATATCCGAAGTATATCAGATGCAGGAAGGAGGCAGGCCATGAAGCGTTTCTATCGCATATCGCATGAGGTGCCGGGACTGAACACAGCCTCGCTGCCCGACCTGATATTCACCGTGCTGTTCTTCTTCATGATAGTAACGCACATGCGCAAGGCCACCCTGAAGGTGAAATATCGCGCGCCACAAGGCACCGAACTCACCAAGTTGGCCAAGAAATCGGCCGTAACCTACATCTACGTGGGCCATCCCGTGAGCCAGACAGGACAGGTGCGCTCAGGCAACTACTGCGTGCAGATGAACGACAAATACGTGTCAGCAGGCGAGGTGGGCGACTATGTGTCGGCCGAACGCGACCACATGACTGCCGAGGATGCCCAGCAAATGACGGTAAGCATCAAAGCCGACAGGGCCACACCCATGCGCCTCATCACCAATATCAAGCAGTCACTGCGCCAGGCACATGCCCTGAAAGTGAACTATTCGGCCACTTCAAAGGCTAAAAAACATCTCTAATAGTACCTAGGTATACGGATTTTAAAGAAAAAACGCTATTATCGTTGCAATAATAACATTTTTATTGTACCTTTGCACAAAATTATCAAGTTAATGGCACATAGAAGATTAGATCAATTAGACAAGAAAATCCTTCGCCTTATATCGGAGGATGCACGCATTCCGTTCCTGGAAGTAGCTCGCGCCTGCAACGTTAGCGGCGCTGCCATACACCAGCGCATTCAGAAACTTACAAACCTTGGCATTCTGAAAGGCTCACAGTTCATCATCGACCCTGAGAAAATAGGATATGAAACATGTGCCTACGTAGGCCTATATCTGAAGAATCCAGAGGACTTTGACGACGTAGTAGCCGCGCTGAAACGCATACCTGAGGTTGTGGAATGTCACTACACAACAGGTGGTTATGACTTGTTCATCAAGATTTATGCTTACAACAACCATCACCTGCTCAACATCATTCACGACAAATTGCAGCCCCTGGGCCTCTCACGAAGCGAGACTATCATCTCGTTTAACGCCGTGATAGACCGTCCGCTGCCCATCACCGACTTCCCGGCTGAAAAGGAAGAGGATGATGAAGAGGCCAACGGCGATACCGCTGAATAGCCTGACACTAACAAGCCTTCGTGCCCTACTGTCGTCAAACGGCAGCTTTCTTGGCATGAAGGCTTTGCTTTTTGTATACTAAGCCTAGCCACAACAGCATCACTCATCTGCCGACATGACGCAAAGCACCATCACCAGAAAAACAATAATGCCCTTTCTGCCACCTGAAATAGGCATTTTCGCCCTCCTAGAATGGCCCTTTTGCGCAACAAAATGCATATTTTCTCTTAGCCCCCAAGTCAAAGCGCCTTAAGCAGAGGCTGTCAGCTCAAAGCATCAGCACCCTGACCTCAGCATTGGTCATGGGCTTTATCTCGTTCATGGGTTTCTTGAAATACACGCTCTGTATGGCTTTGTTCACTATACCGTGCCCCACGGCAAGCACCGTTTGGTTGGGATATGTGGTCTTGATATAGGTAAGGAAGTTCTGCGCGCGGGCCTTGAGATGCTCCAGCGGCTCCACATCATCGGGCCATTTGGCATCCTTCAGGTCGGGTATATACTTACCCGTGAAGCTACCCCAGTCTCTCTCGCGCAACAGCGGCGTTTGCTCCACCGTCTTGCCATGAGGCTCTGCTATGATCTCGCAAGTCTGAACGGCCCTGTGCAAGTCGCTCGACACGAAGGCATCTATAGGCTCGTGCGCCATCTGCCGGCTCACCTGGCGTGCCTGCTCAAAGCCCACCTCATCTAGCTTGCCCTGTACCTGACCCTGCATAATGTGATTTTTGTTATCCTCCGTCTCACCGTGACGTACCAAATACAATTTTACCATCTCTTAAAATTTTTGTGCAAAAGTAGCAAAAAGCAATGATAAAAAGCACTGGCAAGCCATTTTTTTTGTATTTTTGCAAAAAACAAGAAGCTAAGATGAAGATATTGCAAAGTTCATTATTCCGCGCCCTGGTAGCCATCGTGGTGGGCGCGCTGCTCATAGCCTATCGTGAGACGGCCACGCGCTGGCTCACCATTCTCATTGGTGTGCTGTTTCTGGTGTCGGGCATCGTGTCGTGCATCACCTATTATTATGCCAACGAGCGGTTCAACAAGCTCATAGCCGAGGCTGAAGGCCAAACCGGAGCCACGAAGCCCAACCGCCCCACCCTGCCCATTGTGGGCGTAGGCAGTGCCCTGCTGGGCGCCATACTGGCCCTGATGCCCGAGAGCATGATAACGTGGATGGTATATTTGCTGGCCGTCATCCTCATCCTGGGAGCCGTGAGCCAGTTCGTCACCCTGGCCAAGGCCCGCAGCTATGCCACCGTGCCCATACTCTACTGGCTCTTTCCGCTCATCATTCTGGGCACCGGCATCTACATCCTGGCCCGCCCCATAGAGGCTGCATCGCTGCCGTTGCTGGTGCTGGGTTGGTGCATGGTGCTCTATGGCGTGGTGGAGATACTCAACACCATACAGGTGTACCGCATGAAGAAATACTTTGAAAAGACCCATGTCATGACCGAACGCCCGATAGCGCCTGCAGAAGATGCCGAGGCTGAGGAGGTGAGCAGTGAGAGCGACGGGGCAAAGAAGGAATAACCTAAGCGCGCGCCCTATGCAAGGCGTGGGTGTTCGTAGCCGTACGCAAGCTATGAAGAGTATTTTGCTTCATGAATAATTAATTGTGGTTAACGCTCCTTGCATACATACGACAGTGTGCCCCCACTGGTTGCGTGCAATTTAATTAGTGGCCAGCAGGTTTTACCTGCGAAAGTAGGGACACTCGTTCGAGTGTCCGCATTCTTGTTCAGTAGTTACATAACAGCGGATGTACTGTGCTATTCTTTGCTTGCAAACGGCTATATAATAAGAAAAAAGCGCAGAACCTATCTACCGAGACGGGATAGCAATGCTGTGAAATGATTAATAATTATCCGCCAGGGTGTCCGATTGCGTTCTAATTTTTCAAAAAATTTGTTCTTTTACGATAAATCGAATACTCATTAAAGATTTTTTACAATGAAAAAGTACAACGAAATGAAATAATACCTATCTTTGCCCGATAGAAACGTATTTTAAACCTCATTGACATGAAAAAGTTATTATCATTATTTATGGGTACGCTTGCTGTAGCAGCAGGCTTGAACCTGGCCTCTTGCGGCAACAAGAACAAAGTAAATCCACTGCAGTCTACGGTAGACTCACTGAGCCAGTCGGACAGTCTGCATGCTGAAGACGTAAAGGTGATGACAGCCTTTGTAAACTATATGTCAGACGGCGTTGACAGTCTGGCAAGCCAAGAGGGCATATTGCTTAACATGACGCAGAATCCTGAGGGCAAGCGCATAGACAAGGCTAAATTCAGAGCACAGCTTGACGCGTTTGCAAAACTCATAGACAACCAGCGCAGCCACATCAGCGACCTGGAGAGGCAACTGGCTAATTCGAAGACAGCCAACTCGGCCTACGGCAAGAAGATACAGAAACTCATCAGCTACTACAAGGCTCAGCTGGAAGAGAAAGACAAGACCATCGCTCAGCTCAGGGCCGACCTGAACGAGAAGGATGCCAACATTGCCAAGCTCAACCAAGACGTGTCTAACCTGAACGCGGCCAACACCAAGCTCAACGACACCAACACCAAGCTCAACCAGACCGTGGCCAGCCAGCAGAACGTGATGAACGAGCAAGACCAGACCATACACACGGCCTTCACATGCATAGGTACATCGAAGCAGCTCAAGGAGAAGGGTCTTATCAAGGGTGGCTTCTTGCAGAAGAAGAAGGTGCAGGTGTCTAACTTCGACGCGTCTAAGTTTACGAAGATAGACATACGCAACTACAACGACATTGTGCTCAACTCACGCAAACCTACCATCATGACGCAGATGCCGGCATCGTCTTACACGCTGACGGAGAATGCCAACGGCACCACAACGCTGCACATCAAAGACGCATCGCTGTTCTGGAGCGTAAGCAAATATCTGATTATAAAACTTTAAAACCAATAATTATAACAAGAAAGGCGGCTCATCGGGCCGCCTTTTTTGTTGCTATTATGCTTCGTTGAGAACTTGAAGCCCACGCCGCTACAGGCAGCGGGCTCTTGTGACCCAGCCTGCAGAGGCTGGCACCGTATGTCCCTACCCTTTGGGAGCGAGCCGCTCTGAGGCCTCGAGCTCAGCCCGCAAGAAGCGGGGCGTCTCGCCCTTATCGCTCTGGGCCACCTGTTCGGGCGTGCCCGTAGAGAGCACCCGGCCACCGTTGCGGCCGCCCTCGGGACCCATGTCGATGATGTAGTCGGCCAACTTGATGACATCCAGGTTGTGCTCTATGATGATGACCGTGTTGCCCTTGTCTACCAGCTTCTCCAAAACGCCCATCAAGATGCGTATATCCTCAAAATGCAGGCCCGTGGTGGGCTCGTCCAGGATGTAAAGGGTCTTGCCCGTGTCGCGCTTAGAGAGCTCGGTGGCCAGCTTGACGCGCTGGCTCTCGCCACCGGAGAGCGTAGTAGAGCTCTGCCCGAGCTTGATATAGCCCAGTCCTACATCCTGCAAGGCCTTGATCTTAGGCAGTATCTGCGGCACGTTCTCAAAGAACTCAACAGCCTGGTTGATGGTCATGTCGAGCACATCGGCTATGCTCTTGCCCTTGAAGCGCACCTCGAGCGTCTCGCGGTTGTAGCGCTTGCCGTGGCAAACCTCGCAAGGCACCATCACGTCGGGCAGAAAGTTCATCTCTATGGTCTTATATCCGTTGCCGCCACACGCCTCGCATCGGCCGCCCTTCACGTTGAAGGAGAAGCGTCCGGGCTTGTAGCCGCGTATCTTGGCTTCGGGCAAGTTGACAAACAAACTGCGTATGTCGGAGAACACGCCCGTGTAAGTGGCAGGATTAGAGCGTGGCGTACGGCCTATAGGACTCTGGTCTACGTTCACCACCTTATCTATATACTCCAGTCCCTCGATGCTCTTATAGGGCATAGGCTTCTTGAGCGACCGGTAGAAATGGCGTGAGAGAATGGGCTGCAGGGTCTCGTTGATGAGGGTAGACTTACCTGAACCCGACACGCCCGTCACCACGATGAGCCGTCCCAAGGGAAATTCTACGTCTACATCTTTCAAGTTATTGCCCGTAGCGCCGCGCAGCCAGATAGACTTTCCGCTGCCCTTGCGGCGGTAGACCGTGGGCGAGTCGCCTTTGCCGGGCTTCACTCCCTCAGGATAAGCGGGCAGGCTGATGGCCAGCTCGCCGTTGAGGTATTGCGCGGTTAGGGTGTGCGTGCGCAGCATTTGTGCCGGCGTGCCCTGAAAGACCACCTCGCCACCCCGGCGCCCGGCCTTCGGACCGATGTCTACTATATAGTCGGCGGCCAGCATCATGTCTTTGTCATGCTCCACCACGATGACGGTATTGCCCAAGTCGCGCAGTTCTTTGAGCGAGCGGATGAGCCTCTCGTTGTCGCGCTGATGCAGTCCGATAGACGGTTCGTCGAGTATGTAGAGCACGTTGACCAGCTGCGAGCCTATCTGCGTGGCCAGCCTGATGCGCTGACTCTCGCCACCTGAGAGTGAGGCACTGGCCCTGTTGAGCGACAGATAGTTGAGTCCCACCTCCAGCAAGAAGTCTATGCGCTTGCGTATCTCCTTGATAATCTCGGCGGCCACCACCTTCTGCTTGTCAGAAAGGTGATTTTCCACCTCTCCCAGCCAGTCTCTCAGCTCGCTGATGTCCATATTGGCCAGCTCGGCAATGTTCTTATCCCATATCTTATACGACAGAGCCTCGCGGTTGAGGCGCTGGCCGTGGCACTCAGGACAGGGCACTTCGGCCAGAAACTGGTCGGCCCACTTCTTCCCGGCCGACGTATCATCGTTGTCCATCACGGTGCGCAGATACTTCACCACGCCGTCGAAGGCCACGAAATAGTCGCTCGACGAGTGGATGAGCTCTTTGTCTATACGCACGTTCTCCACCGTTCCGTAGAGTATCTCGCCCATGGTGTCGGCATCAATGTCCTTCACGGGCGTCTTGATGTTGAAGCCGTGCTTATGCAGAATGGCATCTATCTGCCAGAAAATCATTTGCTTCTTAAACTTGCCCAGGGGCAGGATGGCCCCTTCGTAGATGCTCAGCTTGTTGTCGGGAATAACCTTCTTCAGGTCTATCTCGTTGATGTAGCCCAGTCCTTTGCAGTGCGGACAGGCGCCTTCAGGCGAATTGAACGAGAAGATATTGGGCGCAGGGTCTTTATAGGCCAAGCCCGTCACGGGGTCCATGAGGCGCTTGGAGAAGTATTTAGCCTCGCCGGTGTCCTTGTCGGCCACCATGATGAGGCCGTCGCCCTGCTGCATGGCTGTGGCCACACTCTTGCGCAGGCGCTCGTTGTCGCCCTCCTTCACCTCAAGCTTGTCTATCACCACCTCTATGTTATGGTTCTTGTATCGGTCTACCTTCATGCCCCTTTCCAGGCTTTTCAGCTCGCCGTCTACTCTGATATACAGATAGCCTTTGCGCCGCATGCTCTCAAAGAGCTCGCGATAGTGGCCCTTGCGGTTGCGCACCAGGGGCGCCAGCAGGTATATGCGGCGGCCGTTATAGTCGTGTGCTATCATGTCTACCACCTTCTCTTCGGTATATTTCACCATCTTCTCGCCGCTCATGTAGCTGTAGGCCGTGCCGGCACGGGCAAAGAGCAGGCGCAGATAGTCGTATATCTCGGTGGTGGTGCCCACGGTGGAACGCGGGTTCTTGTTGGTGGTCTTCTGCTCAATGGCGATGACGGGCGACAATCCGGTAATCTTATCCACGTCGGGCCGCTCCATATTGCCAAGGAAGTTGCGGGCATAGGCCGAGAAGGTCTCGATGTAACGGCGCTGCCCTTCAGCAAAGATTGTGTCGAAAGCCAGCGACGACTTGCCCGACCCTGACAGCCCGGTGAACACTGTGAGCGAGTTGCGGGGTATGACTACATCAACGTTTTTCAGGTTATGCACGCGCGCTCCCCACACGCTTATCTTCTGAGGCTCACTCTCCGGGGCAGCGTCTTGCGGCATGGTGTTATCCTGTTTCACCATGTTGTTTATTTCACTCATATATTTTTTCTAATCTATAGCTTTTAGCTCTTGATACATGTACCTGTCATCTATCGGGATTGACGGCCCTACTCTATTGACTGACTGTTGTTCCTTCGGTGTAGTCGCGCAGCAAGTTCACGTCCTTGCGGATATTGAACACGCGGCCGTCGGCACCCTTTGCCTTGACCAGGCAGAAGTAAACGCCCTGCGCCACGTCCTTTCCGCGATACTTTCCGTCCCATCCTCCGGCCGGGTCTGTCCACTCATAGAGCTTGGTTCCCCACCGGTTGAAGATGTAGGCATGAAACTCCACGATAGACTGATAGCCCGACTTGGCCTTATAGATGTCGTTGATGCCGTCGCCGTTGGGCGAGAAAGCGTTGGGAAAGTCGAGCTTGCTCTCGCTGATGGATATGGCTATGGCGCCCGTCTCTGCCCAATAATCGGCCGTATAGGCCACCGTGTCAGTGCCCTGCACATAGGTGGCGTAGCACACGATGCGGTGAGAGCCGGCCGACGTAAAGGTGTAGTCGGTGTTCTCGTCATAACGTATGAGATAGGGATTTTGCGGGTCGCTCTCTGTATAGAACCGCCATTCGTAATAGGCAGAATAATTGCCTACGTTTGAAGGATTGGCCTGGAAATGAACCGTGAGGGGTGCTGAGCCGCTGTAAGACTCGCCCGGCCTGAGCTCCTGACTCTCATTATCAGAGGTGGTAAGCGTGGCTACAGGGTCTATAGAGGGCACAACATCCTGCGCACGCAGGCTTGTGGCTACCAAAAACCATGCTGCGAGCACGGTAAGGGGATATGTAATACTGCTCATAAATGATATTTTTGCAAAATTAATCAATAATGTTGATTAAACCGAATGATTTTTGTATTTTTGCATTTGAAACAACATTATCCCTATATATGAGAATACACATAATAAGATGTTTAGTGCTTTGCGCCATGATTTTCTCGGTTTCAACGCTCATGGCACAAACTACGCAATGGCGGGACATACACAAAGTGAAGCGCCATGAAACGATTTTCGGTATAGCCAAAGATTATGGCGTAACCATAGAAGACTTACTTAACGCTAACCCCGAGATGAAACAGGCCGGCTATGAGCTCAAGAAGGGCACCTGGATATTTGTGCCTTTCGGCAAGAATGGCGACAAAAAGAGCCCTGCCAATGCCGCTACGACACCGGCAAACGCGGCCGCTAAGGCCACTGGCAGCACCCCGGCAACGGCACAGAAGAGCGTTCCGGCGGCCATGTCATCTGTCAGGGTGGGCATCATGCTGCCCCTGCACAACAACGACGGCGACGGTAAGCGCATGGTGGAATATTATCGGGGCATGCTCATGGCATTCAATGACCTCAAGGCGCAAGGCATCAACACAGAGGTGCACGCATGGAACGTGCCCAAAGATGCCGACATACGAACCACTCTGCTGGACAATAGCGCGGCCAATCTGGATATTATCTTCGGCCCGCTCTACTCTAATATGGTGAAGCCTCTGGGCGACTTCTGCCGCCTGCATGGCATCAAACTGGTCATCCCCTTTTCTATTACGGGCAACGACGTAAGCGCCAACAGCAACATTTTTCAGGTATATCAGGAGCCGTCGGAGCTGAACTCAAAGACGCTGGGAGCCTTCTTAGAGCGCTTTCAGAAAGACGGTCAGCCCATCTTTGTGAACTGCAACGACGCCGGAAGCGACAAGGGTTCGTTCACAAGTGCCTTGAGACAGGCGCTCGACGCCAGCAAAGTGGCCTACAAGCTGAGCAACGTGAACACGCCGTTGGCACAGTTTGCCAAGGCCTTCAGCCCCACCAGGACCAACGTCATCGTGCTTAACACGGCCAGAAGCCCGCAGCTCAACCGCGTCTTCAGCAAGCTAGACTCGCTGAAGGCCATCCGGCCGGAGCTGAAAATATCCATGTTCGGATATAACGAGTGGCTGATGTATCAGAAATATGACATCGACAACTTCTTTAAATACAACGTCTACATACCCACCACCTATTATTATAACGCCGCATCCGACAAGACCCAGGCGCTGGAGAAGCAGTATCTGGCCCAGTTCGGTACGCAGATGATGGAGGAATGGCTGCCCCGCATGGCCCTGACAGGCTACGACCAGGGCATGTACTTCATAACGGGTATGAGCCAGTATGGCAAGGCTTTCAGCGGAACGGAGAGCCAGTCTACCTACCGTCCGCAGCAAACCAGGCTCGTATTTAAGAAGACGGGGGCCTCAGGAGGTTATATCAACAACAACTTCCAGCTCATTCACTTCAAGAGCGACCGCACCATGGAGTCGCTGACATACTAACTCATTCTTGCAAAGCATGAAATTCAGAAACGCCAGACTCTCACTCTTCCTTGCCCTGACCGCCTTTTGCACTACGGCAAAAGCACAGATAGGCGAGTATAGAAGTATTTTCAGCGTGGGTGGAAACGCCGGCTACGTCATGTCTAACGTGGGCTTCGACCCCAAAGTGTCACAAAGTTGGCACGGCGGAATGACCGGCGGCTTCTCCTGGCGCTATACCTGCGAGAAGTATTTCACCACCATCTGCTCCATCAGCGGTGAGGTGAACTATGTGTCAGCAGGCTGGAAAGAGGACATACTGACCGAGAAAGACGCGCCCGTCATCAATGCCAACGGCGCGCGTGAGAAGTACAGCCGCACCATCAACTACATCCAGATACCCGTCTTCGCCCACCTGGCCTGGGGGCAGGAGCAGCGCGGCTTCAACTTCTTTGTGCAGGCCGGACCGCAGATAGGCATCTATCTGAGCGAGTCTACATCCAAGAATTATGATGAGCCCAACCTGGCTACAGACGGCACGGGGCGCAGCAACAACATCGTGAAGCAGGAGTCTATGGACGTAGAAAAGAAGTTCGACTACGGCATAGCGGCCGGAGCAGGAGCCGAATACAGCCGCCCCGGACTGGGACACTTCTTGCTCGAGGCCCGCTACTATTATGGGCTGGGCAACATATATAATGACAGCAAGCGCGACTACTTCGGCAAGTCGAACCTCGGCAACATCGTCATCAAGGCCACATACCTGTTTGACCTGACGGGAAAACACAAAAACAAATAACTGAAAAACTTTAATAATTATCATAGACATGTTCAAAAATCACCCAAAAGGACTGCTTCTTGCAGCATTGAGTAACATGGGAGAGCGGTTCGGCTACTACATCATGAACGCCGTGCTGGCACTCTTCCTCTGTTCTAAATTCGGCTTGTCGGATGAAACATCCGGCCTCATCGCCGCCTTCTTCCTGGCTGCCATCTACGTGATGAGCCTGGTGGGAGGTATCATAGCCGACCGTACGCAAAACTACAAGCGCACCATTGAGAGTGGACTGCTCGTCATGGCACTGGGCTATGTGGCCCTGTCCATACCTATACTGGCCACGCCTCAGAACAACACATGGCTGCTTTCGTTCACCATCTTTGCCCTTGTGCTCATCGCCGTAGGCAACGGTTTGTTTAAAGGAAACCTGCAGGCCATCGTCGGACAGATGTACGACAACTTCGAAGCCGATGCCGCCAAGGAGGGCAAGGAGCGCCTGAAGTGGGCTCAGGGCCAGCGCGATGCCGGCTTCCAGATATTCTATGTATTCATCAACGTGGGCGCCCTGGCCGCGCCGTTCATCGCTCCGCTGCTGCGCTCGTGGTGGCTCAAGGTGCATCACCTGGCCTATAACGCCGACCTGCCTCGCCTCTGCCACGCCTTCATCAGCGGCGATATAACCAACCAGCAGATGGCGTCGCTCAACACACTGGCACAGCAAGTGCAGCTGCCGGGCTACGACTTCAGCAACATGGGCAGCTTTGCGCAAGACTATCTCGACGTGTTCAACACCGGCATACACTATAGCTTCATCGCCAGCGTGGTGATGATGCTTGTGTCGCTCGTCATCTTCATGACCTCCAAGCACCTCTTCCCCACGCCGGGAAAGAAGGAGGCTGTGGCCTCAGAGCAATATACCGAGGAGGAGAAGCGCACCATGGCAGCCGAAATCAAGCAGCGCATGTATGCCCTGTTTGCCGTGCTTGGCATCAGCGTGTTCTTCTGGTTCTCGTTCCATCAGAACGGTCAGAGCCTCTCATTCTTTGCCCGCGACTTCGTGAAGACCGACTCCGTGGCGCCTGAGATATGGCAAGCCGTTAATCCCTTCTTCGTTATTGTGCTCACGCCGCTCATCATGTGGCTCTTCAGCTACTTCACCAAGAAGGGCAAACCCATCAGCACGCCGCGCAAGATTGCCTATGGCATGGCCATAGCAGGCTGCGCCTACATCTTCCTGATGGTCATCTCTATCGCCAACGGCTATCCTTCGGCCGAGAAGTTCACGGCCATCGACCCTGTCATGCGCAACACCATGAAGGCCGGACCATGGGTTCTCATCCTCACCTATTTCTTCCTTACCGTGGCCGAGCTGTTCATCTCGCCGCTCGGACTGAGCTTCGTGAGCAAGGTGGCTCCTAAGCATCTGCAAGGCTTATGCCAGGGATTGTGGCTCGGAGCCACCGCCGTGGGCAACTGCCTGCTGTGGATAGGTCCGCTCATGTACAACAAATGGCCCATCTGGGAGTGCTGGCTCGTCTTCGCCCTGGTTTGCTTCATCTCCATGGCGGTGATGTTCGGCATGGTGAAATGGCTGGAGCGAGTAACGCAATAGGCATAGGCCCACAGCTCAACAATATGCGCACACAACAACAGGGCAGGCAGAACGGCAGTCGATGGAGGCACTGTTCAGCCTGCCTGGTTTTCATTTCAACAATATCTAACGCGACACATCAGCATGAAACATTATGATTATTTGATAGTAGGCTCCGGCCTCTTCGGAGCCACTTTCGCCTATCGGGCCAGACAGGCGGGCAAGAGCTGTCTGGTCATTGACAAGCGCAAGCAACTGGGAGGCAACGTCTTCTGCAAGCAGATAGAGGGCATCAACGTTCACCAATACGGCGCACACATCTTCCACACCAACAGTAAGAAGGTGTGGGACTTCGTCAACTCTTTGGTGCCTTTCAACAGATACACCAACTCGCCCGTGGCTTGCTGGCAGGGACATTACTACAACCTGCCCTTCAACATGAACACCTTCTACGAGATTTTCGGCACACGCACGCCGGCAGAGGCCCAGGCCAAGCTGGAGGAAGAGAAGGCAGCGATGCGCCAAAAGCTGCTCAGCGAGGGCGTGAGCGAACCGCGCAACCTGGAGGAACAGGCTCAGCTGCTCATCGGAAAGACTATCTACGAGAGACTTATCAAGGGATATACGGAGAAGCAATGGGGCAGAAAATGCACCGAGCTGCCCGCCTTCATCATCAAGAGGCTGCCCGTAAGGCTCGTCTTCGACAACAATTACTTCAACGACAACTATCAGGGCATACCCATCGGGGGCTACAACAAGCTCATCAACGCTCTGCTTGAGGGCGTTGACACCCTTACCGACACCGACTTCTTCGATGCAGCCGAGCCGCTCAGAGGGTCGTGGCGCGAGCACGCCTCCAAGCTTGTCTACACCGGACAACTAGACGAATACTTCGATTACAAGCTGGGCAAGCTGAGCTTCCGCACCGTAAGGTTCGAGACAGAAACACTCGATGAGCCCAACCATCAGGGCAACGCGGTCATCAACTACACCGAGGCCAGCGTGCCCTATACACGCATCATAGAGCACAAACACTTCGAAAGCTTCGGCCAAGCCGTTTACGACAACCCCAAAACGGTTATCAGCCGCGAATATAGCACGGAGTGGAAGCCGGGCATGGAGCCCTTCTATCCCGTCAACGACGACGAGAACAACAAGCTGGCCGACAGCTATCGCGAGCTGGCCAAGCAAGAAAAAGACGTTATTTTCGGCGGACGCCTGGCCGATTATAAGTATTATGACATGGCACCTGTCATCGAGAAGGTGCTCGGCATAGACCGTTTCTAATCCTTTCTCAACTCTTTATTCATTCTGCCGCCTTGCCCATCTGCTCACGCTTCAGCGTGTTGCAAAGGGGCAGGGTGAGCAACATGCAGCACAGCGAGCCCGCCACTATGACGGCAGCTGAGCACAACAGCACATCGCCCATGGTGACAAGGGGCGACGCTATGGCGCCTGCCACAAACGAGGCTGCGCCAAACACGGCACTGGCTGCGCCGGCACGAGAGCGCTCGGCATTCATGGCAATGGCAGTAGACACGGGTTGCATCATGCCAAAACAAATGAGCATATAGATGTAACAGGGCATAAGGATGGGCAACGGAACACGCATCAGCTGACAAACAGCCACCAGACAAGCCGCGCCAAAGAGGTCGATGCTCGCCCACTTCAACGCTGTGTTGGCATGATGAAAGCGGGTGGGAAGCCACGTACCTATGCCGATACAGAAGGCATTGAGCCCAAAACAGATGCTATACTCAAAGGCCGACAACCCATATTGCTGCTGAAAGATGAAGGGCGACGCCGTGATATAGGCAAAGAAGGCTAGAAAGCTGAACATCATAGCCAACGTGCTCAGGGTGAATCGCTTGTTACCGAACACGCCGAAAAGCTGGGCATAGACCACCGGCAAGTGTCTGCTACTACGGTTTTGGGGCGCCAGCGTCTCTCTCAGGCGCATCGAACAGAAGAGCAAAATAACGCCTATGGCCGTCAACACCCAGAAGATGCCCTGCCAAGGTGCCAACTTGGTGAGCACGCCACCCAGCATCGGGGCAAACACGGTGCCCACTCCGTTGATGGCTCCCAGCAAAGCAAGGAAGTCGGCCAACTGTTTGTCGCGAAACATATCAGTGGCTATGCTGCGCGAGAGCACCACCCCACCCGCTCCGGACATGCCCTGGAAGAAGCGAAACAGATTGAACAGCTGGATGTTAGGCGAAAAAACGCACAGCAGCGAGGCGATAACAAAAAGCGCCATAGACAGTAAGAGCAACTTCTTTCGTCCGAACTTGTCAGACAAAGGGCCTATCAGAATCTGTCCGGAGGCCAATCCCAGCATACCGGCAGTGAGCGACGCGCCCACGGCAACGGCCGATGTGCGGTAATAGTCGGCCAGTTCGGGCATGGCAGGCAGGTAAACATCTGTTACGAAAGGGCCAAAAGCCGTCAGCATACCCAACGTGATGGGTATAAAAGGAGATATTTTTATCTGCATGAAAATAAGATTTTTTCTGCTGATTTATCATTGCAAAAGTAACGATAATCTCCATCTCGAGTACCATTAACGCCGTTAATAAATGTTACATACTCTGCATCCATCACCTGCACAACCCTCGCCACTTTCTCTGATGCTACTTTGACAACCCCCTCAGAATAGATGTTAAACACCACCCATGCGGCTATGCACAGCTGAAAGCACCGGGCTATGCCCCACAAAAAAGACAGAAAAAGGGCCATACGCTGGCAGATGGCTGAGCGTATGGCCTTATTCTTATTTCCAGATGTTGGCGCTTGTTTCTTGCGAATCGTCATTATCCGTGCCGAAGGGGTCTTGTTTTCCACCCGCACCGCCGCCATACGGGGGCGTGCCACCGGTGCTGTAGGTCTTGTCATCCTGCATACAACTGTTATAAAGATTCACTTTCACTATCTCTGCCTGGGGCTTGATATATCTTTTCATTGCTTTTCTCCTCTTAATTGTTTTACTTCAACCATACTTTCTTACCGTTGTGGATGTATAATCCCTTGCCGGGGCGGCTCACCTTCATGCCTTGCATATTATAATAAGGTGTATTGTCAGCCTTGCTCATGCCCACCGTGGTGATGCCCGTAGACGTGTCATCCAACTCGGTTTCCATCACGGCAGCCTTAGCGCCTGAGCCACTGAGCAGCAGATAAGCACGGAAAGGATTGAGCCATGCCCCACTGCTGAACTTGACAAACGTTCCTGCAGGATACCTCTTGCCGTTATAATTGAAGGCTGAAGAGGCCATGCCGTAAGCCGCAGAGCCACTCTCGCCCGAAAACGACATGCCGGCGTAGGTGCCATACATATTTTCGTCTGACAAAGCTTCGCTGCCCGTCACCGCATTCACGGTTTGTGGTTTGTCACTGGTGAGCATGACATCCTTACTGGGATAGAAGAAGTAAGGCTTTGCGGCCTCGGGAGTAGCAACGGGCTGCAGCGTGACATGCGAGGCATCACTCGTTTTATAACTGCGGAACACACCACTCTTGGTAGCATCCGGAGCAAAGGGCAGGCACACCGAGCCCGGCACATTGGCAGCATACTTGCGGTAGTAGATGCTGTTGGCAGCCGTAAAATCATGTGCATTGAGGAAGGTGTAACAAGTATAATACTGTCCGCTGACTGTCGATGACACCCACTCAGCATGTACAACTATCAAATTGTAAAGTTAGAAAATTTTAGATAACATCAATTCAGAAATCAAACAAAAAAAATTGTTAATACAGCAATATCCTTGGCATAAATCAAAGGTCAAACAGTCGTCGCACCGTCGCTGCGTCCTGCCTTTCTCGCTGCTACCACGCATGAGAGACGTCACGAAAATTGAGAAATGCCGCTTTTGCAACGACAGATATATTCTTTTAATTGGCAAAACAGGCTCTTTGGGTTGGCAAAAAGGTGCTTTTGGAAATCAACACGTCGTGTGTGCCTCCAGCCACCTGTCTCTGCGCTTCATCATTTATCCTCATCAGCCTCAACCGACAGGCGCTGATACTGTGAGGGTGTCATACCGTTCACCTTCTTAAAGGCCGCGACAAAATTGCTGTAGCTGCTATAACCCAAATTCCTGATGAGAGCCTGGATGGTGATATGTCCGTAATGCTCATGGTCGTCCATGCGCCTACAGGCCTCGCGAATGCGGTATTCGTTCAGAAAAGCCTTGAAGTTGTGATGATAGATGTTGTTGATCACCCACGACACGTAAGCCGTATTAGACCCCACTTCCCTGGCCAGCAGGTTCAAGCTGAAGTCGGGTTGGCTGATTTTCTGCACGTCATTCATCACCGCAGCAATCTTCTTCACCAGCTCGTTCACCTGCTCCTTACTCAGCTTCGTGGCTTTGTCATCAGCCACCGGCACGTCGCTCAGAGCATCATCGTCGGCTGAAGAAACTACCCAACTAAATATCTTTCTGCTTAACATTAAGCCCACAAAGGGACGAAATATCTTCTATATCCATTCATTCTTCATACTTTCGCAGATGAAAGATAACTTGTGAAACATATATTAATACTTACATCTATGAAGAAAATACTACACTTAATGGTGATGGGTGTCATGCTGGCTCTGAACGGGCTGCAAGCACAAAACCCGTAAGCCTTGACGAGGCCATCAAGTACGCGGGTTGGTCGAGCTATCTTTGCACAGCCTTCACAGGCTTTCTGGGCATCACTAATGCTTATGCCGCCTATGGCTACCCCGGCGCAATGTACAGCCCCGCAGGCAACTACAGCATCAACGGAGGCAAGGCACACGTGAGCGGAACAGCCGCTACCATGCAGGACGATGCCGTAGTGAAGATTGGTTTCGGTTCACTAAACACACAAACGCGACAGATAACCTATATAGGAACGCCTAAAGAGGTTACTATTACCAAGAGTGGCACCAACTTCGATGCTGACATAGAGGGCGGTACAGACAACTGTCAAATCATCTTCGAGATAACAGATGCTGCCGAGGGCGGCGACATAGTGCTCTTCGACACCCTGGCCATCAACTCTACGCTGAAGAAGGGCGAGCGCATCACCGCGCCTTATGCTACAGTTACACTGCCTTACAACGCGACATCCTATCAGGTGAACGTGCCTTTCACGGGCAATGACATATTCTATTATTATGTGACGGGCGAGTTCGGAAGCGTGAAGAGCGGCAAATCAGACACCATAACCGTGTATGCTCCGAACTTCAACGCCATACAGTCGGCCCACATCGACACGCAGAAGGCCATGGAAGTGTACACCATCAGCGGCATCAGACTGAATGTCAGCACGTCAGAAGGGCTGCACGCGCTCAGACCGGGTGTATATGTCATTCGCCAAGGCAATAAGGTGTGCAAGATAAGAAAATAAAGAATCAAGCAACATGCACATATCTAAAATCGATAAAATGCTTGCTTGCGCCTTGCTGTTGCTCTGCGGCAGCACCGCGCAAGCGGCTTCCGTTATAGTGGGTTTGTGCGGCGGCACACTGGGCACATCGCCCAAGAGCAAGCCGGGAAACGGCGAAATATCAGCCGCCTGCATACTGCCCAAGAGTTTGCTGGCCGACTATGCCGGCATGAAAATCACCAAGATGCGGGTGGGCATAGCCACCAACAGCGGGTTCACAGACATGCACTGCTGGGTGCGCACGGACCTCACAGCCAACGACTTGGGCAGCGCAAGCCTGACAACGCCGACTGTAGGCTGGAACGAGGTGACACTCTCGGAACCCGTCACCATACCCGCCGGGCAAGACCTTGCCATAGGCTACAGCTTCACACAGAGCAAATCGTGCAAGGCAATTCTGCTGGCTGGCGAAGACGAAGATGATGATTACCTGCCCGCATACAACGGTTGCTGGATAGGAAAGAACGGATCGTGGGAGAATTACTCCGAGCGCGAAGGCTTCGACGGTTCGCTTTGCGCCGAGATTGTGATAGAAGATGGCTCACTGCCGGCCAAGAATCTGAAGATAACGGCCATACAACCGGAGAGTCGGGCCGTAGCTGCGGGCGACTCGATAAGGGCTACCGTAACCGTGAGCAACCTGGGCGAGGAGAGCATCAAGGGCTATACCTGCGCTTACAACATCAACGGACAATACGCGAAAACGCTGAGCAGAACCGTTGAATTGGGACAAAACGGCAAAGACATACTGCATGTCAGTTTGCCCTCAAGCAAAGAATGGGTGGGCACTGACAACAAGTTGAACCTTGAAGTGAGCGGTGAGGGCAGCACAGCAACGGCCCAAGAGCGCTTTGCAGTGTACGACAGCACGCTATCCTACCCCCATGAGATGCTGCTGGAAGAATTTAGCACGGAGAATTGTCCCAACTGTCCGAGGGCCATAGAGACCTTCGCGCAGATGGACAAGGAGGGCTTCGCCGAACATTATCATCAGATAACGCACCACTGCGGCTACACATCCGACTATCTCACCGTGCCCGAAGACAAGGATTATACATGGCTCTACGGCAACGAAGGCACCTATGCGCCCGCTGCCATGTTCGACAGAACGTATGTAGACGGCTTCCCCAAAGAGACGAAGATGCCCGTTCCGGTGTTTCAGGTGGGCTTTCCTGACGATATCAGACCCCTGCTTAAATATGCCCTGGCATGGCCTGCCTTTGTAAAAGTAACGCCCGAGGCACGCTATAACGAGCAGACGAGGCAGCTGGATGTAACGGTCAGGGTTGAGAAGAACCATGTTTTGGACTTTCTTTGTCCCTCTTCGCGCCTCAGCGTGATACTTACAGAAGACAGTGTGAAGCAACATGAGCAGGCCGGATACTCTTCTACCACATTCAGGCACAGGCATGTTTACCGTCAGACGCTATCTGCTCTTTGGGGCGACACGCTGAAGTGGAACGGCAACGTGGCAGAGATGCACTACAGCATGACCGTGCCTGAGGTGTGGACCAACCACGAAATAACGGTTAACGACAACAATGGCAATGTTCTTGTAGACTCATGCAATGCCCGCAACCTGGAGGTGGTGGCCTTCGTCAATGAGTATAACGCCCAGCAACGCTCGGCCTGCCGCGTCTTCAACAGCGGAAGCTTCGCACTGAAGAGCATCACAGACGGTATAAGGCAGGTGTCTGACAGCTACACAAAGTCCACAGTCACAACCTATTACACGCCAGACGGCATCGCCCGTAAAGGCTTGCAGAAAGGTCTTAACATCGTTGTGAGCAGACAGGCAGACGGCAACATCACTGTGAAGAAAATAGAAAGATAAAACAAGCATGCCCGTTTCGCATGACGAAATAGGCATTTTTGAACAACGAAATAGGCATTTTTGGCTTGCAAAAGCGGTACTTTTGGAAAGGCCAAAGATGCCTATTATGATGAAGCGGCCGAGCAACCGGCGCGCGATAGCCCACAGCGCAGCGAGCATCAGCAGTCAGCATGAAAGGCTATCAGGCCCGGCATAGGCTGCTTTTCTATTTTTCCCATCACATAACCTTCGGCCCGCGCAGCGGCAGAAAGTTCGTTTTGGTATGCGAATGCCACACTTCCCGTGGCATTAACAGGTAATTCGCTGAACTGATACCGGCTGATATTGCGCCGGAAGAAAGCCCTGAAATTGTATACAACCAGTTGGCTGAGCTCCGGCCACTGGGCCTTGTGACGAGCGATGAAAGGCGACACGGAGGCCAGGAAGCGGTTGGCCATGGGCTCACGATAGACGCGCTGGATGACTTGCGGGTAGGTCATCTTGACTTCGTCTTCGAAGCACTCGCGCACGGCAATGGGCAGAAAGCCCTTGTACAGGGCATTGAAGAAGAGCTTGCCCAGCACGGCTCCGCTGCCCTCATCGCCCAAGATATAGCCCAGGGGCGGAATATTGGCCACAACATTCACCCCATCATACAGGCAACTGTTGGCCCCCGTGCCCAGTATGGCGGCCACTCCACGCTCATGACGGCACAACGAGCGGGCGGCGGCAAGCAGGTCGCCGGCCACCTCTATGCTGTGAGCCTGAGTGAAAACGCATGTCAACACCCGCTGTATATCGGGCTGGGTGGCAGGCATACAGCCCGCTCCGTAGAAAGAAACGGCCGTTACGTCATCGCCTCCGAAGCCTGCTTCGGCCAGCTGGGGCAGCAATTCGCCGCGCACGATGCCCTCTATGTCGCCTGATGACTGATGAAACGGGTTGATGCCCTGTGTGAAAACATGGGCCGCGAGCTGTCCCTTGTCGGTCAGCGCCCACTCTGTCTTGGTGCTTCCGCTGTCTGCTATGAGTCTCATCTTGATGTTTTGTTTCGGCTGCCGCCACCTCTTCAGGAGCCTACCGCAAGAATCTACCGCCATGAAAGGGTGGCCCCGTGAGGCGCAAGAAGCCGGGAGAAGGCGACAAACCTATGTCATTTTTATTTCGGCAAAAGTAAGAAAAAAAAGAGACAAGGCAAAGATAATTGAGAAATTTAGTAACTTTGCACACTATAATGCATCAAAGAGGAATATGAAGAAGCGACTTTTCTTACTGTTATGCCTGGCATTTGCCTTTGTGCTTCCCTCCAGCGCCGTGCTGAAGGAGGACAGTCTGGCCAGTTCGCTGGCCGTGCTGAGGCATGAGCTGGTGACCTATCACCGCGAGCAAGACCAGAGGTTGTTAAACTCAACTATGATGGGCCAGAAGGTATTCAAGCAGCTTAGCGACATCATGTCGCGCAGCACGCAAAACTCACTGATGCTCTATTCGCAGAAGTCGGAGTATGTCTTCGACCTTGCTTATGCCTGCCATCAGGCCACGCAGCAGTATGAGGAGTTTCAGCGCAGCACGCTGCCTTTCAAGCAATACATGGCCCGCGCCAATACAGACATAGCCCGCTACGACTCGCTCATAGACGTCTTGCAGTCTATGCCTGTCATGTTTCTCTCGCACAAGGCACAGATAGACCGCAACGTGTGCCTCACGCTGGCCATCAACATACGCCGGATGCTCACCGACAACCAGCAGCAGATGCAGGAATACGTGATGTTTTACAACATGACGGAGAAGCGGCTGAAGAATCTGAATGACTATGCCCATAAGCGTTATCAGGACATACAGTTCAACATTTTCCGCAACGGAGGCGACAACTATCTGAAGGTGCTGTCTAATCTCAATATGAGCGTGATACAGACACGCATAGCCTTTGAGGAGAAATACACCCCATCGCATCAAGTAAAGTCGCAGTGGGACGTGCGGTTTATCATCGGCCTTTTTGTAATACTCATCTTCTACAGCATCATATCCATCGCGCTGAGTTATGTTATTGTTAAGATACTGATATCGAAGCTCATCAAGCGGGGTCACTTTGAGAGCCATAAGGAGTCGTTTTATGCCAAACGCACCTGCATCATCCTGGCCTTCTCGGTGGTGATGCTGGCCATCTTGCTGGGCGTGATACGCTATTCGTCGGTGCAAAGCTTCATCGACATGGCCTCAGGACTGCTCATTGAGTACACGTGGTTGCTTGCCGTGATACTCATCTCACTGCTTCTGCGCGTCGACGGCGAGCAGATCAAGGCCTCGTTCCGCATCTACTCGCCCCTCGTGGTGGTGAGCTTCATCGTCATAGCCTTTCGCATCGTGCTCATTCCGAGCGTTATCGTGAACCTGGTGTTCCCTCCCATCCTGCTGTTGTGCACCATCTGGCAGGCCAATGTGCTGATGCGCAAGCGCAAGAAGGTGCAGCGCTTCGACTATTGGCAGTCGTGCTTCTCAATGACGATGTTTGTTTTCTCGCTCATCTCATCGTTCGTGGGCTACACGCTGCTTGCCGTGCAGGTGCTGATATGGTGGACCATGCAGCTCACCTTTATCCTTACGCTGGCTTGCTGCCGCAACTGGCTGACAGACTATCGTGCCAAACACAACCTCAAGACCAAGCCCGTGTCGAAGGTTTGGGGCTTCCGCCTGATTTATTTCGTGGTGCTTCCGTCGCTGCTGGTGCTGTCGTTCATCATCTCCATCTATTGGTCGGCCGACGTATTCAACCTCAGCGATCTGACGTGGAGAATATTCACAACCAACTATATCGACTCTAAGAACTTCAGGCTGAGCATCTTCGCGCTTGCCCAGGTACTCATCATGTGGTTCCTCTTCAACTATATCAACCACACGGTGAAGGATGCCGTGAAGCTGCATCTGATGCGTGTAGACCCCACAACGGCTGCCAGCCGCTCCGTATTGTTTATTAATGTGCTGCAAGTTGTGGTGTGGGGCGTCTGGCTCTTGGCCTCGCTGGCCATCTTCCACGTGAGCAACACCTGGCTGGTGGTGGTGTCGGGCGGCCTGTCTACAGGTATCGGCTTCGCCATGAAGGACATCCTGGAGAACATCTACTACGGTATATCGCTCATGGCAGGACGCATCAAGGTGGGCGACTACATCGTGTGCGACGGCGTGAGAGGCCGTGTGTCGTCTATCAGCTATACATCTACGCTGCTGGAAGGCATCGACGGATCGGTCATCGCCTTTCAAAACTCGCAGCTGTTTACCAAGAATTATAAGAACATGACGCGCAACCACGGCTACGAGCTCGACATCCTGGAAGTGGGCGTGGCTTATGGCACGGACATCGAACAGGTGCGCAAGCTGCTCACCGATGCCATCATGGGCTTGAAATGCATCTATAAAAAGCGCGGCGTGAAGGTGGTGCTGAAGTCGTTCGACGACAGTTGCATCACGCTGAAGGTGCTGGTGTGGGTGAACGTGCTCACGCAATACGGCGACGACGGCACCATCATGGAATGCATATACAAGACACTTAACGACAATAACATAGAGATTCCGTTCCCGCAACGCGAGATAACCATCAAGCACGAGAAGGAATATGAGGAAGAAAGAAATGAGCAATAAGAGCACGAAACCCGTTATCATAGCAGGCCCTTGCGTCATTGAGAGCGCCGAGCTGCTAGACACCGTGGCCACCGAACTGGTACGCATCAACAGCCTGCTGGGCACAGACATCATCTTCAAGGCATCGTTCGACAAGGCCAACCGAACCTCGCTACACTCCTTCAGAGGGCCGGGCATAGACCAGGGGCTGCAGATACTGGCCGACGTAAAGGCCAAGCACGGGCTGAGAGTGCTCACAGATATTCATGAGAGCTGGCAAGCCAAGCCCGTAGCAGAGGTGTGCGACGTGCTGCAAATACCCGCTTTCTTGTGCCGCCAAACCGACTTGTTGGTGGCTGCGGCGCGCACAGGGCGCATCGTAAACATCAAGAAGGCACAGTTTATGAGCGGAAAAGATATGTGTTATCCCGTGCAGAAAGCCGTAGAAAGCGGTGCAAAGGAGGTGTGGCTCACCGAGAGAGGCAACTGTTTTGGCTATAACAACCTGGTGGTTGACTTCAGAAACATACCCGATATGAGGGAAATCGTGCCCACGGTTATCATGGATTGCACGCACAGCGTGCAGAGACCGAGCGCCGGAAACGGCAAGACGGTGGGCGACAGACGCTTTGTGCCGGCCATGGCTATGGCTGCCAAGGCCTTCGGAGCAACGGGCTACTTCTTTGAGGTGCACCCTAATCCTGACCAAGGACTAAGCGACGCGGCCAACATGTTGGAACTGTCGAAGCTGGAAAAGCTTGTGGAAAGAATCATAAAAGAAGACTAAGGAGAAATCATGGACAACAAAATAGAACAACGACTGAAGCATTCGCTTGACTACGGTAAGGCTTGTCTGCGCGAGGAAGCGCAGGCCATACTAGACATCGTGCCCGAGATGGACGGCAGCTTTGAGCAAGCCGTGCGCATGATGTACGGCTGTCACGGCAAGATAATAGTGACCGGCGTGGGCAAAAGCGGCAACGTGGGCGCCAAGATAGCTGCCACGCTGGCCTCAACAGGCACCCCCGCCTTCTTCATCAACCCACTAGACGTTTATCACGGCGACCTGGGCGTGATGACATCCGATGATGTTGTGCTGGCATTAAGCAACAGCGGACAGACCGACGAGCTGCTGCGCTTCATCCCAATGGTGATACACATGCACGTGCCCATCATTGCCATGAGCGGCAACGAGCACTCGCTGCTGGCCAAGTATGCCAACTGCCACATCCTTGTAAAGGTGAAAAAAGAAGCCTGCCCCCTGAATCTGGCACCCACAAGTTCCACTACCGCCGCCCTGGCTATGGGCGACGCGCTGGCCGTAGCCCTTATGCAAGTGCGCGATTTCAGGCCTCGCGACTTCGCGCAATTCCACCCCGGAGGCGAGCTGGGCAAGCGTTTGCTCACCACAGCAGCCGATGTGATGCGCACTGAAGACCTGCCCGTCATACCGCAAGACATGCACCTGGGCGAGGCCATCATACACGTGAGCAAGGGCAAGCTGGGCTTGGGCGTGTCGCTTGACGATGAGGGTAAGGTGGCCGGACTGATTACTGACGGCGACATACGCCGTGCCATGGAGCGCTGGCAGGCCGACTTCTTCAACCACACCGTGAGCGACATCATGACGCGGAAGCCCAAGATGGTGACGCCGGGCACGAAGATTACGGAGATACAACACATCATGAACACGCATAAGATACACTCTGTGCTGGTGACAGACAATGAGTTGCACCTGCTGGGCGTGGTAGACCATTACGCTTGTATGCTATGAGGCTTAGCCTGAAAATATTGTTTTTGGTGGTCATTCTGGCCTTTGCTATAGGCGCACAGGCACACCGTGCCGACAGCATAGAGCAACATGCACGGCCTGCACAGACCGACTCTATGCTGGCAAAGGTGTTGCGCGAGAAGGGAATAACCTTCTCGCACGACAACTCTGTGACGCTGCTCACCAACGGCAGAGAGAAGTTTGACGACCTCTTCAAGGCCGTAGAACAGGCCAGGAGCTCCATACACATGGAGTATTTTAACTTTCGCAACGACTCCATTAACAAGGAACTCATCACCCGACTGGCGCGTAAGGTGGCCGAAGGGGTTGAGGTGAGGCTCATCTTTGATGGCTTCGGCAACATGTCTAACAATCAGCCGATGCGCAAAAAAGACATTCGCCGCATCAGAAAAACCGGCATACAGATCTTTGAATACAACCCGGTGCGCTTTCCCTGGATAGATGACGTGTTCAACAGAGACCATCGCAAGATAGTGGTTATCGACGGAAAGATAGCCTATACGGGCGGCATGAACGTAGCCGACTATTACATCAAGGGCACCAGAGCCGTGGGTTCGTGGCACGACATGCACTGCCGCATAGACGGAACGGAGGTAAACACGCTGCAAAAGATATTCTTGAGGATGTGGAAAAAGGTGAGCAATGAGGATGTTCACGGCGCTAAATATTATCGGGGCATTATGCCTGCCGACTATTTTCACGGTCTGAAGCCGGACACTACGGCTACCCGATACCATAAGATGGTGGGTATCATCAACCGCGAGCCGCATACCTCCAACGCCATCATACGCGACTTCTATCTCAATGCCATCAATCTGGCACGCGACAGCATCAAGCTCATCAACCCCTACTTCACCCTTTCGCACAAGCTGGTCAAGGCTTTTGAGCGGGCAGCAAAGCGGGGCGTAAAGGTGGAGATACTACTCTCAGCCAACAGCGACATACCCCTTACGCCCGACTGTGGCTTTTATAACGCCCATAAGCTGATGAAACACGGGTGCAAGGTGTGGATATACACGGGCGGATTTCACCATACCAAGATATTCATGGTGGATGGTGAGGTGTGCTCAGTGGGCAGTGCAAACCTCAACTCACGCAGCCTTAGATGGGATTATGAGGAGAACGCAGTGATCATGGATGCCTCGACGACGCACGAACTGAACAATATCTTCGAGGCGCAAAAGGTTTCTTCCTTTCTGCTCACGCCCCAATCGTGGCGCGCATGGCGCACTCCGGCGCAGCGACACGTGGGCTGGTGGGCGCATTTGCTGGCACCTTTCTTATAACATACCCAGCATAGACGGGGCACGGGCAACGCTGGAAACTAGATGGAATTGATGTCTACATAGCCATGCATCACCGCGTAGATGGTGAGAGCCGACACGCTTCGCATGCCCAACTTGTCCATGATGTTCTTGCGGTGGGTGATGACGGTGGTGAGACTGATGTTGAGTTGTGAGGCTATCTCCTTATTAATATAGCCCTGAACGATGAGCGAGAGCACCTCAATCTCGCGGTTCGACAAAATCTTACTGGTAAGAGCCTGTGGCATAGCGGGCAGGTTCTTACCCCCGTGATGGCCATATTGCTCTATGCGCAGTATCTGCCTGACGAGTGTTTCCTCCGGTTGATTGATGCAGAAGCTATGATACCCGCTAAGCTGCCTGTCAGGATTGCGCTCTGAGGTGAGCACGATGGTGATGTGCTGACGGGCATCAAAGAAGGCTTTATGCGCCAATACAACAGTCTGATCTACAAAAAAATGAAAGAAGCGCGCCGGATCGGCCGCCTCAAAATCCTCGAATGAGCTGAACGCCTCGATGGTCACGATGGGCATAACATTCTCAAGCACCTGCTTGAGCCCTATGGTAGCCAGCGTGTTAGGCTCTATGATGGCTATCAGGGGGCGTCCGCCCAGTGTCATCTTGGCATGGTTTTGTGGATCTGCTGTATGCATTTGCTGTTGTATAAACGATATTTGAGTATTATAATTTCACGTTGGATATATCTACCAAATTGTTTACTATGGCATAGATAGTGAGACCGGCCGAAGAGTGTATTTGCAGTTTACGGGCGATGTTGCGCCTATGCGTGATGACCGTACTGGTGGCAATGCACAGATGATCGGCTATTTCCTTGTTGGTCATGCCCTGCACCACGCTCACGATGACCTCCTTTTCTCGGTCGCTCAACTCCTCATCGGCGTTGGGACGCTTGTTTATCATGTGGCTGATCTTCATCGATACGTCGCTCTGCTTCATCTTTCTTTCCAGCAAACGAATGGCAGGGACAAAGATATTGTCCTCTACATCGGCGTGCTGCGACAGATATTCCTCGCAGTTGTATATGTCGTAGAGAGTGGCCATGAGCTGGTTGTTGTGCAGCTTGTCAGACGGCAGGTACTTGATGATGACACTCTTCAGCTCCCTGAGCTTCTGCGTTGTCTGGCTGTGATGCTTGGAGAATGTGTCTACGTCATAGTTCATATCGGCCTGCCCATCAAGCAAAGACTGCACGTAAGGAAACACGGTGTGTTCCTCATAGAGCATGTGTCGGTGCACAGACTGGGCAAACTCGTCATACAACTTCAAAATGAAGCGCGTCACACTGTCGTCGCTGTCGAGCGCGCCTTGCAGCTCTTTCTTGATGAAAGGCAACTCGAAGCCCAGATAATACTGATGGCTTGCCCTGAGATACTTGAGCAATGTGTCTACCGAAAGCTGCCCGGCGTCGTCCGGACTCAAGAAGTTGTTCACCGTAAAGTTTACTACAGCCAGGAAGGTGCGTGTGTCTACGCCCTCGCTCTCACACACCTCGCTCACCGTTTTGTCGCCAAATCCCAAGCTGATGCCAAAGCTTCCCAGGCTCTGGAGCACGCTATAGTTGTCGCGTATCAGCGAAATCATCTTGTCATCGGCCTCATACATTTTTTGCTTCTTCATCTCTTCAGATCCCTCTCATAATGTTTTAGTATGATGCAAAATAACATTTGTTTTGTGTAAAATGCAAATTTTGTCAAACTTTTGGGGTAGTTAAAGACTCAAAATACCAACAAATGGGGATGCTAAACATCTATGGTCATACCCTCGTCTGTGAGATAAGACTGTGGGAAAACGGCCCTCGCCTCGCTCAGCAACTTGTCTTCGTCATCATAGCGCGCGCTGTAATGGCCCAGCAACAGCTTGCCCACATGAGCATCCCTGGCCACCTGGGCAGCCTGAGCCGCCGTGCTGTGAAAGAAGAGCTTGGCCCTTTCGGCATTGTCGCTGGCGTAGGTGCTCTCATGATAGAGCGTAGACACGCCGCTCACCAGCTGGTGCAACTGGGGCAGATAGCGGGTATCCGAGCAATAAGCATAGCTCCGGGGCTTGTCGGCCGGCATGGTGAGCCGTTCATTGGCTATCAGCTGGCCGTCGGGAGTGGTCCACGACGCACCATTCTTGATGTTGTTGATCTGGCTCAGGGGGATGTGATAGAAGTCTATCATGTCGCGCCTGATGTGCGGAAGCGAAGGCTTCTCGCGGAAGAGGAAGCCGTTGCAAGGCACGCGATGCGACAGAGGCACGGTCTCTACCGTGACACTTTTGTCTTCGTATATCACCTTGTGCTGCGTGGTGTCTACTGCATGAAACACCACATCATACTCCAGTCCGTTGCAAAACAGCTGCATCTCAGTGTGCAAGAAGGCTTGCAGCGCCTCAGGGGCATAGACATGCAGAGGTGCCGTGCGCCCCAACATGCCGAAGGTGGAAATCATGCCTATGAGCCCAAAACAATGGTCGCCGTGCAGATGAGAGATAAACACGGCTCCCGTCTTGGTGAACTTGAGGTGGCTGCGACGCAACTGCAGCTGAGTGCCCTCGCCACAATCTATCATGAACTGCTTTCCGCGCAGCTCAATAACCTGCGACGACGGGTTATGCCTCATGGTGGGTAAGGCACTGCCGCAGCCCAGGATGTGCACTCTGAAAGGCTCGCTCATGCTACAGTCTCCTTACTTCTTCATTCGCTTAAAGCCGAAGATGCCGTCGTGGTTTTCCAGATAGAGCGAGTCGGCACCCAACTCATCAATGTCGAACGTGTCGGCATTGAGCAGCAGATGGCCGTTGAGTATCTTCCAAGTGGTCCACGGATTGCTCTCAGCACGGGCGTCAGACGCCACCACACCGCCGTCTTTTATCTCGAAATTCTTATCCAGACTCTGCCACGTACCCATAAGTGAGGTGAGGTTGATAATCTCATCGGCTATGGTGTCGCCATACTCCACGTGGCTCACCACGGCCATGCGGTCGCCTGCCAGCAGACCTCCTTTCACCACAGACAGAGTAGAATCGTCTACGTCGATGAGATAATGATGCACGCTGCCATCGTCGCACACCAGTTCGAGCGAGTGCATCGACGTGCCATCACCACACGTACCATATTGCGTGGTGTCGGCAACGGTTTGCTGGGCTGTGTCTCTCAGCTCTATGTCGGCACGGTTGTCTTTTTTTTGCTGCTTGCATCCGCTCATGGCAAACACCATGGTAGCGAGGGCCAGCAGAGCCAATATATACGTTTTCTTCATATTAATTGTGTTTACTGATATTTATTACTTCTGTTTCTTTTCCAGCGCCTTGGCCTCGTTCCACAAGGCATCCATCTCGCCCAGCGTCATGCTCTTCAGGTCACGGCCTTTCTTGAGCGTCTCACGCTCTATATAGTTGAAGCGCGAGATGAACTTGCGGTTGGTTTTTTCCAGCGCGTTGTCGGGGTTGAGATGATAGAGGCGGGCGGCGTTGATAACGCTGAAGAGGAAGTCGCCAAGCTCTTGCGTAGAGGCTGCCTTGTCTTCCTTGGCCAACTCGGTCTCCAGCTCAGAGAGCTCCTCATGCACCTTCTGCCACACATCTTCTTTCTTCTGCCAGTCGAAGCCCACGTTGCGAGCCTTGTCTTGTATGCGATAGGCCTTGATGAGCGAGGGCAGCGCGTCTGGCACACCCGACAATACGGAGGTATTGCCATGCCGCTCTTTCTGTTTGATTTGCTCCCAAGTCAGTTCTACTTCGCCTGCCGTACGGGGCTTGTCACCGTCTCCAGCCGCAGCCACTGTGTCATCTTCCTTGTACACCACCTGTCCCTTGGCATTGATGGTCAGCTGATTGCTGCTCACGGTGAAAGGCAGGTTGTCGATGTCCCAGTCACCTTTCTCCTGCTTCCAGTTGATAAACGGATGCCTGAACATGAGCTTGTCGGCCAGCTGATTGCACACGTCGGCCACGTCAAAGTCGCCGTCTTCATTGCCTATCATGGCATAAAACATCACATGTTCGAGCACATCGCCCAGCTCTTTGCATATATTGGGCGCGTCGTGCTTCATCAGCGCGTCGCAAAGTTCAAAAACTTCCTCTATCGTATTGGGGCGCAGGCTCTCATAAGTCTGCTTCTTGTCCCACGGACATTCTTTTCTCAGCCTGTGCTGCACATCAAGCAGTCGGCCGAAAGCCTCCATCTTCTGTTGGCGGGTATGCTTATTCTTCATAATGCAAAGATAGCTTTTTTTTCTCATTAAGCAAAAAAAACCGCCAGGATAGTTAGCCTTGAGGCTGAAAAGAAGGGCAACGTGTGCCAGAGAGTCTACAACGTTGAAAGACAGCAAAATGGGAGAGCCTTTGCAAAAGAGGCCTTTTCGCGTGCCAATAATGCCTATTTTGGAAGTCAAAAGCACCTATTTAGCAACGCAAGAAGCAGGGTTTTGAAAACGCGGGAAAGACCGCAGGCTGATGGAGGCGTACAGAAAGGCACAGCCCAAGGAGCAAAAGAAAGGAGCGCACCCCAAAAGATGCGCTCCCAAGAAAAATGATTAAAAAAATGATGATTACTCAGCCAATGGGTCGAAGGTGCCTTCGGCTCCTGTTGTGCCATCCTTCCAGCCAATGGTTTGTGCCAATCCCTTAGCATCGTCTGTAGCCTTCTTGGGGAAGCCCAGCAGATAATAGGTGGGATAATAATGCACATAGTAGGGCTGGTGGGCAGAGTCGTAGCCGTCGCCCTTCTGCGTCTTGCGCACCAAGTGGGCCTTATACCATGCAGCCAAGGTAGAAAGTTGCGAGGCAAGAGGCTGGCGAAGGTCTACGCCTGCGGGGCGCTCAACATCCTTCAATGGGTCGCTGGCTGCTGTAATGCCACCCAGGCCGTTGCTGAAGTCGTTGCTTACGCGGAACACCATGTTCTCTCTGCGCTGACCGTTGAGAGGCTTCACGCCAAGCCACGTGCAGGTGTTGCCGCCCCAGCCGGTGAGCTTCCATGAAGCCGGAGCACCGGGTATCTGATCGAAGTAGGCACCACCATCGAAGAGCAGCCAGCGGTGCATGTCCTCATAGCGCTTGCCCTCGTAGGCAAACTCTATCTGACGCTCGTATAGAATGGCGCTCATACAAGTGGCCTGGTCGCTGGTCAGGTTGGCCTGAAGACCGTAGTTGTCGGCTGCTGTATAGCCTGCACGTGCACGAATCATCTGCAGATACTTCACGGCCTCGTCCAGATGACCTGCTCCACATGCCGCCTCGGCAAGGTTGAGTATCACCTCGGCATAGCGTATCTCCATGTACTGCTGGCCTGAGTGAGCAAAACCACCGTTGCTGTTAGTGGCAATAAACGAATAGAGAGGCGACTTGTTGATGTCGTAATCGTCGCTGCGCTTGCGCACATATACGCCCGACTTGCCCTCGTTGAGCAGTCCGTCGCTGAAGTAATTGTCCGAGCTCTCGATGTCGTCGCGGCCCGAAACGGTTGTAAACCAGCAGTAGTTCCATAGTGTGTAGTTGGCTCCGTCGTCTGGATAGAGGTTGTTAACCTTGCTGGCACCCGTACCGTTGTAAGCCCAACGGAAGCCGGGGAAGGCGAAGGTGCGGTAGAAGCGGGGGTCGCGGCTCACGAATGGCACGTCTTTGTCATAGCTCTCAGACGATGTTTCCAACTTGGTATAGGTGCCGGTTCCTGCAGGTATCTTGCCATCGGCCATGGGGAACTCGTCTACTATCATGGCAGAAGCGTTCAGACCAGAGCCTGTGGTGTTCTTAGGACGTACCCAGCGCTCCCATGATGAGTTCTTATCGGCATCGCCCAAGCCACCACCTTCGCCCGTGGCAGAGGTGTTGTAAAGGGTCACGAACACAGCCTCGGGGTTCTGAGCCGGCTGCAGGAACTGCATGGCAAAGTCTGAACCGTTGACGTTGCTGCCCGTCTGATAGAGCGAATAGCCGCAAGCATCGATGGAGTCTTTCTCTGCCTTCATCGTCTCATAGGCATTCTCCCAGCGCGATACATCGTTGGCGCGGTTGAAGAGCGGGCTGGCCCAGAGCAGCAGCACGCGGCCCTTCAGAGCCAGGGCGGTGCCGGTGGTGACGCGTCCGAAGTCGCTTGCGTCCCAACCACCGTTCATGGTGTA
>SAMEA3663054__coassemble_537_pt1 | contig 35340 bp, 18 predicted proteins | sample SAMEA3663054__metabat2_low_PE_005 | metagenome-assembled genome bin SAMEA3663054 (sample SAMEA3663054) | pig gut metagenome | biome: pig gut; feature: pig-associated habitat; material: faeces | place: France | collected 2012 | reverse complement strand
GGCCACTACAATGGATGGGTGGTGCGGTTGGGTAGGATGCGCATAGCCAGATGCATGGCAAGTAAGCACCCCAGAAGTAGATGAGGCTTTGATACGTTGTTGAACGTCCCCGAGACGGTGCCCCTCCTATTGTGGACGCATCACGGTACGTCCCTACATTTAGGATGTAACTATGCTGTTGGCATAGGAGGGACACCGTCTCGGTATCCGCACAGCAACGTGCACCAGGGTGCATCCATAGCATGTTTTTTCACGCTCAAAAATAGCATCCCCATGGTGAGGCGCTATTTGCGTCAAATCTTAAATAGGCCTTTTTGGGCAGCAATAATGCCTATTTTGTAAGCCGAAACAGGCACTTTTGCTATGCAGAAAGACCACTCTTGTAAAAGTGTTGATGCCACCGGACAGACGCTTTACGTGGCACGGCGTGGCGTGAAGTCAGTAGCGATAGAGCTTCACGTGCAGTATCTTATAGTCGCCGCATGCTATGCGGGCGTGGCGGCCCTGGTGGTCTTGGTCGCCGTTGTTGCGCCGGATAAACCGCAAAGTGCCGTCGGCTGCCACCTCCACTTGGTCTACATAGCCTATGCCGATGCGCTGTCCGCGGAATCTGGAGGCCGTTGCCGTGGCGGCATCCTTGCCCTGTTGGGCAAAGCCATCCTCGCCCCGGGACACCTGAACCTCCTGTTTCTTCTCTTCGGCCGTCTGGAATACCGTTACGATGCCATTGCCCGCGATGAGATAATCATCGGTTCCCAACTTCAGAATGAGGCCTCCTCCTTCCGGCCAAGGCGTGCCGTCAGTGGCCCGCGGGTCCCATGGCAGGGTGTAATAATGGCGGCATGTAAGGATAACATCGTCGTCTGTGATGACTTGTTCGCGGTCGTTCTGGTCGAAGAGCAGCCCCCATGTCTTGCCCCAAGGCCCTTTGGGCGCGCCGGGACCCATGCCCTGTGCCTTGATGAGCAGGGGCTGCAACTGCCGGATGAGCGTGTAGGCCCGGCTGACGTTGGCAGCTGAGGCGGCATCAGCCTCGTCTATGGCAAACGGCGAGAAGCTTATGGCATCTGCGGCACCAAAGGTATAGAGGGCGCGCACGCCACTATTGGTCGACAGTCTCGTTTCTGGTGTGAAGAATGGATTGTTTTTCAGCTTGTATTTTGCCACCCAATCCTTGAAGCCCGTATCGTAGATGTCGGGCGCAAAGATGTCGATGTCGGGCGCGGCACACTTCCATATCTCTATGAGATGTGCCAGCGGACCGGCCGAAGGATACTCGCCCGGCTTGCGTCCGCGGCTGTTCATGGCTGCGTTGACGTAGAGGGGCAGGGCGTATGTGGCCTTGGCTGCCGCGCAGAGCTGCTGTACATAGGCAGCGTAATAATAGGCCTGAAACTTTTCTTGTGCGTAGAGGTCGTCGCCAAACACCTCCGGCCATGTGCCCCGTTTGGCTATACCCAGGTGCTTGAGCAGTTTTTCGGGCACGCGGCTGCGGTAAGCCTTCTCGGCCAGAGGTGAGAAATCGCGTGCCGATTCAAGCATGCCTATCTCGTTTTCCACTTGCAGCATGATGACGGTGTTGTGCTGACTGTCTACCTCTTTGATATGTTCAACGAGGCGGAGGAAGGCCCGCTTGTCGGCCTTGAGCACGTTTTCGGAAAATGCAGTGGCTATCTCGAGTGGCTTGCCATTGGCTGTTTGTGCTCTCGGAAAGCGCTTGGTGTCTTGCTTGAACCACAAGGGAGCGTAGCAGCTCATGGAGTTTTTCCATGCGCCGAACCACAGATACACGAGCTTCAGGTTGTTTTGGCGGGCTGTTTGTATGGCTTCGTCGATAAGACTAAAGTCGAATTGCCCCTCCCTTGGCTCCATTAGGTCCCAGTAGGCGGGCAGAAATACGGTGTTAAGTCCCAAGGCTTTCATGCGTGGCAGCACGCTGTCGATGTCGGCTTTGCTCGTGGCGGCCGAGTTGCTTAGCTCTCCACCCAGGATGAGCATGGGCTCGTTGTTCACCATGATTTGGGTGGCTGTGCCCTGATGGCGCAGCCATACCTTGGCAAAGGCCTGCGTATTGAGCAGGCAGAATGCCGTTAGCAGTAAGAAGAATGTTTTTTTCATGACGTGAAAAGGGTTTTATCGGGAGTGCCGGTTAGTGCGAGTTGGCGTTGCGAGGAGCCTTATGGGCAAACTGACCGAAGTAGTTCAGGCACACGTCGCGCCACTCTCTGGCATTGTCGGCCTGCACCTTGAGCAGCTCGGCCACGCGGTTCCAGCGTGCTCCGTCATTGTCACCGTCGGCCGTCTCCATGGTTTTGAGCTCCTGCCAAACGGGCAGATAGGCTTCTACGGCACTCACTCCCTGGTTGTAATGTTGCTGAATATTGTCCCATAAAGTAAGTCCGTTGCTCATCACATAGTTCCATGCTACATGGTGAAACCACAGCAGATAACGGTCAGGACAGGTGTTGATGTCGTTGTAGAGGCTCTTGTAGGGCTCGCGATATTGGTTTACCGCGCCCGAACCTTGGCTGGTGCGGTTGAAGCCAATGCCCAGGGAGTCGGCCTTGTGATAGTAAACGGGGCACCATTCTATGGGATATTCGGCCTTGAAACCATCAGGTTCAGGACCGTAATGATGGTCGAACTTAAAGATATGGTGCAGTCCTAAGGGCATCATATAGTTGACGCAATCCTCCCGGCTGCGCATCATGATGTTGCGTACGGGCTCTACAAAGCGGGGATTGTTGTTGAAGGTTAGGCCTATCCACTCGCTGGCTATCTGCTCGGCCGTGAGGTTTGGGTTCCACGCAAGCCGCCCAAAAGCATACCAGTTAGCCTGCGAGAAGTCATGACCGCACCAGTTTTCATCGCTGCCCACGTTGCTCACGCCTGCTATGCCCAGCAGTTTCTGCGGACTTACATAGTGGAAGAACTCCTTCCACATGGTGCCCAGATAGACCAAATGCTTGGATTGTCCGGTATATTCTTGCGTGATCTGGAACTCAGCCATCTGCTGCGTGGCCTGCATATTATCGAAGATGGGCGCATAAGGCTCGCGAGGCTGAAAGTCGAGCGGACCGTTCTTGCTCTGCAATATCACGTTGTCGCTGAACTGTCCGTCGAGGTCTTTAAACTCTGAAACGGCCTGCATGACACGGTCTTCGCCCTTATGCTTGGCTCCATATACGAAAGAGCGCCACATCACAATGCCCCCATGAGGCTTCAGCGCGGCCGCCAGCATATTGGCGCCATCGGCATGTGAGCGTCCGTAATCAAACGGTCCGGGCTGCCCTTCAGAGTTTGCTTTGACCAGAAAGCCCCCGAAGTCGGGTATCATCTTATATATCTCGTCGGTCTTCTTGCGCCACCACAGCCGCACTTGTGGGTCGAGCGGGTCGGCGGTAGAGGTATATCCCAGAGCTTTGGGCGTGCCGAAGTTCACTGATAGATACACTCTGATGCCCCATGGACGCAGTATGTTGGCTATCATACGCACCGAGTCGATATATGCTTTGGTGAGCATCTTGGGCGAAGCATTCACGTTATTGAGCACCACACCATTGATGCCGACAGACGCGTTGGCCTTGGCATACTCGTTGAGGCGCACCGCCTGTGGCGACGGATGGCGTGTAAAGAAGCTGGCGGGGCGCAGATTGCAGTTCCAGAAGATGCTTCGTCCGGCGTAGCCGCGCTCTATAGAGCCGTCGAGGTTGTCCCAATGATTGAGCAACCGATACTTAAAGGCCGGCACAAAGGTACTGTCCATGGCGTGCAACGTGCCCAGAGCCTGCATCCGCAAGGCCTCAAACCGTCCGTAAATAAGTCCGGCCTGCGTGGCAGCCACCACCTTTACGTGTCCGTCAGTGGTGCATGTCAGTCTGAAACCATCGCCTGTCACACTACCTTTTACAAGCTCCGTGGTTATGTTATCGGGCTGTTTGGCAAACCTGCCCAGCCATAACGAGTGTCCGTCGTTGGCAAAGGCAAAAGCTGAAACAAACAGCAGGGCGAATAGAAATACACTTTTCTTCATACGATGTACTTAGGTTAGCTTGAGTTGTTTGCTTGCAAAGTTACAACAAATAGGCCAACCATGCCATACGGAAGTGTTTAAGATTCGTTTCTATTTGTTTCATAATATTCCGTAGGAGTCATTCCGAAGTGTTTCTTAAAAGCCGTAGAGAAGTGAGCCTGATTATTAAACCCCACGGCGTAAGCCACCTGCGTGACGTTGATGTTGCCCTGAACAAGAAGCTTGGCAGCCTGCTCCAATCGCAGGTTGCGGATAAACTCGGCAGTCGATATGCCTGTTATCTCCTTCATCTTGCGGTGCAGTTGGGCGCGGCTGATGCCCACTTCCTCGGTCAGCATCTCTACATTGAAGTCGGGATTTTGCATGTTTTCGTTCACGCACTTCATGATACGCTCCATCAAGGCATCGTTGTTGCCCTTCACTTTTACCCTTTCTACCTTGTCCGTTTGCCGCTGTGCGCCCGAGAATTTGCCCCTTAGGCGGCGCACGTTGTCCACCAGATTGTCGATGAGCACATGCAACTCGTCCATGTTAAAAGGCTTGGCCATATAGGCATCAGCACCCTTCTTCAGTCCTTCCAGCTTGTCGGCGACCTGCGTTTTCGATGTAAGCAGGATGACAGGTATGTCGCTTATATTAGAGTTTCCTTTTATCTTCTTGAGCAGGGCAATGCCGTCCATCTCCGGCATGACCACGTCTGAGATGACTAGATCGTAGCTGTTGTTGAGCAGTTTGCCCAGTGCGTCCTTGCCGTTGGATGCATAGTCGAATCTGTACCAAGTGCCCAGCTCGCCCGATATGTAGCGTGCTATCTCGTAATCATCGTCTACCACCAGTATGTGCAGGTTACGGTTGGCTGTGTTCTTGCGCTTTGTGTCGGTATTGTCAGGTGCAGGGCTGTCCTCCATTATCTCTTCCGGGCGCAGGTGCCGGCACCCTTTGCGCAGCCTGACTTCTATACATGCGCCCCTCTTTCCGTCCTCTCGGTTGTATGCCTTGATGCTTCCTCCGTGCATCTCTACGATGGCATGGCACAGATTGAGACCTATTCCCGTGCCCATGACGCCGGAGCCGGAACTGTTGCGGCCTTGATAGAAGCGCTCGAAGAGTCTGCCGATGTCCTCCTTTCTGAACCCTATGCCGTCGTCAATCACCTTGAGGCACACGTAGCTCTCGTGGTCAGACACCTCTATGTCGATGTGCCCGTTGTCTGAGGTGTACTTCATGGCGTTCGACAAGAGGTTAGACACTACCTTGTCGAAGTTCACCCTGTCTATCCAAACCCTCACTGCGGGGTGCTTGATGTTATAAGGCTGGCCCTTGCCATTGACGAGTGAGATGCTCACGTGCTTGTCGCTGGCGTAGTATTTATACAGTCTGAGGATGTTGGCAACGAAGTCTACCAAGTCAGTGTTCTGACATTGCAGCCTCATTTGCTTCTTGTCTATCTTCCTCTCGTCAAGTATCTGGTTCACAAGCAGCATGAGTCGCTGCGCGTTTCGCTCTATGATGTCGATGTCGGCCTGGTTGTCGGCATCTGTTATGCGCTTCTTCAGCTTGCGCAGAGGCCCCATGATGAGTGTCAGCGGCGACCGTATGTCGTGCGTAGCGTTGATAAGGAACTTCATTTTCTGCTCGTCTAAGTCGGCTTGCCTGCGCTTTTCGTAGTTTCTGAATACGAAGGCGAACAGCGAGCCACCCAGTATCAGATAGATGAGGATGGCCAGTCCGGAGGCATACCACGGGTGTTCCACCTCAATGCTCAGGCGTTTGACGTGCTCGGAAGGTATGCCGTTGAACGACGCGCGCACCTCTATGTTATAGTGTCCGGGCTCCAGTTGTGTGAAGGGAATGGTGTTGATGCCTTCGCCCGTGTTGGTCCATCGGCCGCCATTGATGCGGTAGTCGAACGAGATGTCGGCCTGCCGCTTATAGTTAAGCATGGAAAACTCCAGCAAGAAGGTGTTGTCCTTATAGGGCAGGGTGAAGTGTTCGCCCATGCAGCTCCTCGACTTTCCGTTCACCATGAAGCCCGTCAGGTACACCTCACCCAGCTTTTCCTTCCTTCCGTTCACCACTTCGGGATAGAAAGTCGTTATTCCGTCGGCCGTGCCAAAGGCTATCCTATCATCGGCATCGCGCATCATCGACCCCAGCATATACTCGTGTGAGGTCAGACCATTGCCGTTGATGTAGCTGTAGAACTGCTTTCTGGCAGCGTTATACTGCCATATACCCATGGTGGTACTAATCCAGATGTTGCCCTGCCGGTCGGTTGTCATGGCGCTCACCTGCTTGTCTCGCAGCATGTCGCTGCCGGGAAGGAGGCCCGTCTTTCGCGTCTTTACATTATATATATATAGTCCGTTGTCGGTGCCTATGACGATGTTGCCGTGCCGGTCGGCGCAGATGGCGTTTGAAAGGATGTCGGGCAATATCTTTGTCCAGCCCAGGTCGTTGAACGACAGTGTGCTGGTGTTCATGTTGCACACGCCGTTAGATGTGGCTATCCACAGCCTTCCGTGCCCGTCATAGTAGAGCGAACGCACCCAGTCGTTGCACAAGTAGCCTTTCTTGCCACGGTCGCTCATGGTCAGTATGGTGAGTTTGTCGGTCTGAGTGTCATATACATACAGTCCCTTACTATACACCGAGATGAACAGCTTGCCCTTTCCGTCGTCGGCTATGCTGTATATTCCGGCACTCTCAAAGCGCAGCTTCTGTTGCGCCTGCCCTGTTTCCGGCACGTAGCTGTATAGCGCGTTGCCTGTGCCCAGCCAGTATTTGCCCTGCTTGTCGCGGTAGATGACAGATGTGCCGGCGGGCGATTGCGGGTGCGCCGTGATGTTTCCGTCGCGGTCGAATCTGAATACGCCGCTGTTCTGCACCGTACACCAAGTGTCGCCATGGCTGCCTTGTGCGATAGACGACACCGAGCTGCCGATGTTATAGTCTTGCGAATCAAACGTCCACGACATGAAGTCATCGTGCTCTTGGTTCACCAGCAGCAGCCCTTTTTGGTAACATCCCACCCACAGATTGTTGTCCTTGTCGGATAAGATGGCGTTGACGAACGATGATTTCAGGTCGAATCCCTTGTCATAGGCGGCATCGTAGGCCACAATCTTCTTGCTTCCTCTGGCCGCGGTGAGCACTCCGCTCTCTGACGTGCCCAAGAAGAGGTTGCCCTGCCGGTCGAACACCGCCGTGTTGATGGTGATGTTGCCCTTGTAGGGTCCGAAGTCATAGCCCGCGTCTGCTATTTTCCCGGTGGCATAGTCGTAGTAGATGATGCCGAACATGCACACGATGACCAGTCTGTTCTGCCTCTCAAAGAAGGCCACAGGCGCTCCGCAGACCGAGTGGAAGTCGGTGAGCCGCACCTTGCCGCCCACTTTCTGGCATCGTCTGAACGTAGGCAGGTGGCTGGCTTGCCACAAAGTGCCGTGCGAATCTTCATATATATGTGTGAAAAACTCGTCAGAGTCGCGCCTCATATACTGCCTCTGCCAGGTCACGGCATCCGTTTCGGGCGCTATGGAGTATAGTCCGTAGCCCGCCGAACCAACCAGGATGTTGTCCTCGCGGCCCTCTATGATGGAGTAGATGCGCGGGTTGCGGCCGTCGGGCAAGGCATATCGCCTGAAGCTGTCGTTGCTATAGTCATATTGCATCAGCCCTTTGGCACTGCCCACCCACAGTCTGCCCTCCTTGTCTACCAGAAAGCTGGAGATGATATTGTCGGAGATGGAGGTAGAGTCATTGTCATGATGCAGGTAGTTTACAAAGTGATAGCCGTCAAATCGGCTCAAACCATAGTCTGTTCCCACCCATATAAAGCCGTATTTGTCTTGCGTGATGCAGTTGATAAGGCTGCTGGGCAGCATGCTGGAGGTGTATAGTTGTCCGCTGTCTCCCCATGCAGTGAGAACGAGTAATATGGTGATAAGAGTTAATAATCTTCGTAATAGTCGTTTCATGGGTATTGGTATTTGCTTGCAAATGTACAAAATAATTATCAAAAAAGCCAAATGAAACAAATAGAAACGTCACCGCTACATTTGAATAAGCCGTTTTGTGCTTTTCTGGCTATATTTGCAATCGAAACAATCTTAACACATGAGACATATATTAACACTACTATTGTTAGTCCTCAGCATGGCGTCGGTGCATGCGCAAGATGCATCGGGGTGGTTTGGAACGTTTGCCACAGCCCCCGAATACACCGGAGCAAGCGACATGCCCCAGCACACCACGCTGGCCGGGCATACCCTTCGGCAGATAGTGAAGGTGTCGGCCGGAGGCAACACCATCAGGTTGCAACTCTCCAACGAGTTCAGTCAGGAGCCCGTAGAGATAAAAGCCGTTTACATAGCCCACGCCCTCGACTCCTTTCTCATAGACAAGCAGAGTGCCAAATACATCACGTTTGGCGGCAAGCGCAGCGTGACGATAGGCGCGCAGCAGGCCGTTTACTCTGATGCACTGACCTATGCGCTCAAGCCGCTGAACCGTTTGGCCGTCACTATTATATATGGTGAGTGCGTGCCAGAGCACATGACGTCGCACAGAGGGTCGCGTACCTTATCTTATATAGCGGCAGGTGAGGTGAAGCCCACGGCCAAGTTGAAGCCCGTAGAGCGCCTGGCTCACTGGTATAGCCTCACCCGCATAGAGGTGAAAGGGCAGGGTAGCGCCGTGGCCATATTGGGTAACTCCATTACCGACGGCCGTGGCAGCACCACAAATGCACAGAACCGCTGGCCCGACCGCATGGCTGAGGCTCTGGACGGGACGCTTGGCGTGCTTAATCTGGGCATTGGCGGCAACTGTGTGCTGGCTGGCGGACTGAGCCAACCGGGCTTGCTGCGCTTCGACCGCGACATCCTGGGCCAGCAAGGCGTGAGCACCCTCATCATCTTTGAGGGCACTAACGACATCGGACTGTCGAAAGGCAACAGCGAGCAAACGGCACAAAGGCTCATCGAAGCTTATCAGACGCTCACCGGGAAGGCCCATGCCAGAGGTCTGAAGGTGTATCTTGCCACCATAACACCCTTTAAGGGCAACGGCTGGTACTCCTTCTTTCATGAGGCGGCACGCCAGACGGTGAACCAATGGATAAGAAGCCAGAAGGTGGCCGACGGCATCATCGACTTTGATGAGCTTGCACGCGACCCCCAGAAGCCAGACTGTCTGCGCGCCGAATACTCCGACGACTGGCTCCACCTCAACCCCACCGGCTACGAGGCCATGGGCCGTTATGCCGCCAAAGTGCTGATGAAACCAAACAAATAAACAATAAACCATCTTTAAAAGGCAAAACCTAAACAACTGACAATTATGAAAAGAAACACTGCCAACAACGAGTCAAACGGCTTCTACAAGCTCAACTGGCTGCAACGCATAGGCTTTGGGTCCGGCGATTTGGCGCAAAACCTCATCTACCAGACCATTTGCATGTATCTGTTGATATTCTATACCAACGTGTTCGGCCTCACTCCGGGCGCCGCGGCGCTCATGTTTCTCATCGTGCGTCTGGTAGACGTGCTCTGGGACCCCCTCGTGGGCACCTTCGTAGACAAGCATTCGCCCCGCCTGGGCAAGTATAGAGCCTACCTGGTATTAGGTGGCATACCCCTCTCAGGGTTCGCCATACTGTGCTTCTGGGACGGTTTCTCCGGCTCGCTGCTCTATGCTTACATCACCTACGTGGGCATGTCGATGTGCTACACCCTTGTCAACGTGCCCTATGGAGCCCTCAATGCCAGCCTCACACGCGACACCAACGAGGTCACTATCCTCACGTCTACCCGCATGTTTATGGCAAACTTGGGCGGACTGGCCGTGGCTTACGGCATTCCGAACATCGTGGCGTGGCTCTCACCCGACGGTACTACCAACAAGCCGGAGGATGCTTCGGCGTGGTTTGTCACCATGCTCATCTACACGCTCGTGGGCTTGGGCCTGCTCATCTTCTGCTTCACGCAGACCAAGGAGCGCGTGGTGATGGACAAGAAAGAAACGGCCAACGTGAAGGTGAGCGACCTCTTCACTGAGTTTTTGCGCAACAGGCCGCTGCGCGTGCTGGCCTTTTTCTTCATCACGGCGTTTGCCATGGTGTCTATAGGCAACTCGGCCGGCTCTTATTACATGATATATAACATTCACGGCACGAGCCAGCAGATGGCCAACTTCATGGCCCTGGGCTCTATACCCGCCTTTATCTTCATGCCCATGGTGCCCGCCATCAAGCGCAAGATAGGCAAGAAGCAGATGTTCTACTTCTTTCTGAGCATCGGCATCGTGGGCATGGCGCTGCTCTATGTCATCTCCGTGGTGCCCGCTTTGCGGCACATGGTGTGGCTGGTTTACGTGGCCCAGTTTGTCAAGTCAACGGGCATCATCGTCGCAACAGGTTATATGTGGGCCCTGGTGCCGGAGGTTATCTCCTACGGCGAGTACACTTCGGGCCGCCGCATATCGGGCATTGTCAACGCACTGACGGGCATCTTCTACAAGGCCGGCATGGCTTTGGGCGGCGTTGTGCCCGGTATGGTGCTCGCACTGGTGCACTTCAATCAGAAGAATGCCGTGTCGCAGACCCCTCTGGCACAGCAAGGCATCTTGTGGCTGGTGTGTGTTATCCCGGCGTTGATGCTTGTCTTGGCCATGTTCATCATCTCTAAATACGAGCTGAGTGATGAGGTCGTAGACAAGATAAACAGCGAGATAGAGCGTAGGAGCGAGGCTGATGCGGCGTCGAAAAATGCCGACAGCACAACCCTCTCATAGTCAACACGTTGCGAAATAGGCTTTTTGGGCTCGCCAAATAGGCCTTTTCGCACCGCAAAAACATGCTTTTTGCAAGCCGAAAGTATGCTTTTGGCCAAGCAAAACGAACAGAAACGAAAAATAACAACAAATATCTTAACTAACAAAACCTAAATATGAAAAAGCTCATTATCGCCGCAGCGTTTCTCGCCATGAGCGGGGCTGTGGCACATGCACAGACACTGAAGCAGGCCGTAACAAGCAAGTTTCTCTTGGGAGCGGCCGTCAACACCGACGTGGTGTGGGAACGCGACGCTCGCGCGGCACAGCTGGTGAAAGATAACTTCAACTCTATCGTGGCGGAAAACTGCATGAAGGGCGAGATTATTCACCCCGAAGAGCACCGCTACTTCTGGGATGAAGCCGACAGAACCGTGAAGTTCGGACAAGACAACGGCATGGCTGTCATCGGCCACTGCCTGGTTTGGCACTCGCAGGCGCCCAAGTGGATGTTTACAGACAGCCTGGGCAAGCCCGTGACACGTGAGGTGCTCATAGACAGAATGTATCATCACATCACCGACGTGATGACCCGTTACAAGGGCAAAGTGAAGGGATGGGACGTCATTAACGAGGCTATAGAGGAAGATGGAAGCTATCGCCACACGCCTTACCTGGATATTATAGGTCCCGACTACTTTGTGCTGGCTTTTAAGTTTGCCCATGCTGCTGACCCTAATGCCGAACTCTATTATAACGACTACTGGTTGGCAAGTCCTAAGAAGCGCGAGGGCGTGGTGAAACTCATCAGGATGCTCAAGGCCAACGGTTGCCGCATAGATGCCATCGGTATGCAGAGCCACAACGGTATGGACTATCCCGACCTCACGGAATACGAAAAATCTATCCAGGCATTCATTGCCGAGGGCGTGAAAGTGCAGTTCACGGAGCTCGACCTTAACGTGCTGCCTAACCCGGAAGGCTTTCATGGAGCCAGCATAGAGCAGAACGACCTTTACAAGGCAAAGCTCGACCCCTATAAGAACGGTATGCCTAAGAAGACCCAAAAAGCCTTCACCGACCGCTATCTGAGCTTCTTTAAGCTCTATCTGAAGTATGCTCCTCATGTGGAGCGCGTTACCTTCTGGGGCGTTTACGATAAGACATCGTGGCTCAACGACTGGCCTATCGTGGGCAGAACCAACTATCCGCTCTTCTTCGCCCGCAACTATCAGCCCAAACCGGTGGTGAAAGAGGTGATAAAACTGTTTACACAAAGTGACAAGAACGATAAAAAAGCAAAATGATGGAAGCAAGATATTTATTCCCAAACGACTATATGGCCGACCCGTCGGCCAACGTCTTCAACGGCAAGTTGTATATATATCCCTCTCACGACTGGGATAGTGGCGAGGCTTTTGACGACGACGGCGGCCATTTTCAGATGAAAGACTATCACGTTTTGAGCATTGACGGCGACCCGATGACGGCTCCTGTGACCGACCATGGTGTGATATTAGACGTGAACGAGGTGCCCTGGGCCGAGAAACAAATGTGGGACAACGATGTAGTGGAGAAAGACGGAAAGTATTATCTCATCTTTTCTGCCAAGGATTATAACGGCGTATTCCACCTCGGAGTGGCTGTGGCCGACCGTCCCGAAGGACCTTTCCGCCCGGAGCCCGACCCTATCCGGGGCTCTTACAGCATAGACCCCTGCGTGTTTAAGGACGATGACGGCGAGATATATTGCTACTTTGGCGGCATCTGGGGCGGACAGCTGCAATGGTATAAGGACAATAAGGCTCTGAAAAACGAGTATCTGCCCTCGGGCAAAGAGAATCCCTTGCCTTCGCGCGTGGCCCGCATGACAGCCGACGTGCTCCAGTTTGCAGAGCAGTCGCGCCCCGTGCACGTCGTGGATGAGGCCGGCGTGCCTCTCAAGGCCGACGATCCGCACCGCTTCTTCGAGGCCAGCTGGATGCACAAATATCAGGGAAGATATTACTTCAGCTACTCAACCGGCGACACACATCTGCTGTGCTACGCCGTAGGAGACAATCCTTACGGACCCTTTACCTATCGTGGCGAACTGCTGCAACCCGTTGTGGGGTGGACAACACACCACAGCATCGTGGAGTATCAGGGCAAGTGGTATTTGTTTCATCACGACTGTGGGCCCTCCAACGGCGTTACATGGTTGCGCAGCCTGAAGGTACTTCCGTTGCAATATGATGCATTCGGAGACATGCATGTAATGAAGTAAAAACCCGATGAAATGGCTCTTTTTGGCTCATTCTCGATGTAATCAGGCAGTGGAGTATTGAAAATGAAGAGATGAACTATATAGAAACATAAATGAAACATTTGGAAATAGCCATAAGAGCCATTTTAGTTATATTTGCAAGCGGAAATAACTATTAACTTAACAGATGGCAATGAAAATGAAGAAACCTAACTTACGTATTTAGCCTCCGGGCGTATGAAGAGTTATCTAACTAATGAATAATTATCAGAAATAAAACCTAAAGCAATAAAAACTATGAATCTAAAGTTCAAACAATCTACTTTGCTCATGGGGCTTTGCTCAGCCTTCGCGCTTGCTTACAGCCCTCAGGCAATGGCAGTCACTGGGTTGGCCAAGTCGGTTCAGGCCACTCAGCAGCAGCAAAAGAAGGTAACCGGCGTGGTGAGCGATAGCGAAGGTCCGCTCATCGGCGCTACGGTTATGGAAAAAGGTACAAGTAATGGCACTGTAACCGATATGGACGGTAACTTCACACTGAACGTTAAGCCGGGTGCCACCTTGGTCATCTCTTATATAGGATATGTGTCGCAGACCATCAATGTGGGCAGCCAAAGCAATCTGAAGGTAAAGCTTGAAGCTGAAGGACAAAACCTTAACGACGTGGTGGTCATCGGTTACGGTACGCAGCGCAAGGAGGCTGTCACCGGTTCTGTGGCTAACGTGAGGGGCGACTTGCTGCGCGAGGTGCCCGGTTCGGATATTACCATTGCCCTGCAAGGTCGCGTGGCTGGTGTAGAGATGGCGCAGACTTCTTCTAAGCCGGGTGCTTCCATGCAGATACGTATTCGTGGTACGCGCTCACTTACGGCCAGCAACGACCCGCTCATCGTGCTCGACGGTATTCCTTTTGCCGGTAGCATCAACGATATAGACCCCAACAACATCAAGTCGATGGACATCTTGAAGGATGCTTCGGCCACTGCCATCTACGGTTCGCGTGGTGCCAACGGTGTGATTATCATCTCTACATACAAAGGTTATCAGGAGCAGAGACCCACAGTGACGTATAATGGCTACATGGGATTCAAGACTTTGTTCCACCGCTACCCCATGATGAACGCCGAGCAGTTTACCAAACTGCGCAAATATGCCAACAAATTCCAGAACGGAACCGACGAAACCTACTGGGGAGAAGAGGGCGCCGTGGATACTGACTGGCAGGACATGCTCTTCCAGACGGGCTTCACCACCAACCAAGACGTGGGTGTTTCGGGCGGTTCTGCGCATGGAAGCTACAACTTCGGGCTTGCTTACTTCCGCGATGAGTCGGTTATTCCCGACCAGAACTTCAACCGTTACTCCATGCATGCGGCCATTGACCAAGACCTGGGCAAGTGGTTCAAGGTGGGATTTAGCACCAACACCAACTACAGCATCACCAACGGAGCCAGCCTGGGACTGTATAACACGCTCAGCGCAACGCCTATTGTCAACCCATATAATGCTGACGGCACTCTGAAGAAGCGCGTCAACATGAGTAACGATACCCAGTGGGTGTACTCAAAGGAAACCATCGACAACCTGGGCGACTCTTATAAGGACCAGACAAAGGGCTTCGGTACCTACAATAACTTCTATGGTGAGGTGAAATGTCCATGGATAGACGGTCTGAAATATCGCATCAATATAGGCTTGAACTATCGTCACAGCGACTACGGAAACTATGTAGGACAGGGTGTCTTCTCTGATACGGAGAACGCAAAGTCGCATGCTACCTCTCAAGATCAGACCACAACAAACTGGGCTATAGAGAATATGCTCACCTATGACAAGACATGGGGCAAGCATACCATCAATGCTGTAGCCCTCTACTCGGCCGAGCAGACCACCTTCAGACAGAAATATATGTACGGCCTCGACGTGCCTTCAGACGCTTTCCAGTACTATAACATGGGCTATGCCAATGAGATTACCGTTGACCCGGCCAATCAAATATACTACAAGAGCGGCCTGGAGTCGGTTATGGGACGTGTGATGTACAACTACGACAACCGCTATATGCTGAGCTTTGCCCTGCGTGCCGACGGCTCGTCTCGCCTTGCCAAAGGACATAAGTGGCACACTTATCCTGCAGTATCACTGGGTTGGAACATCTCGCGCGAGAAGTTTATGAGCAACATCAAGTGGCTTGACAACCTGAAGTTGCGTGTTGGCTACGGCGAAACATCTAACCAGAGTGTTGATCCTTATAAGACGCTGGGCCGACTCTCTACTCGTACCTATAACTTCGGCACTCAAAACACCACCGGCTACTATGTTTCTGAGCTGCCTAACACCGAACTGGGCTGGGAGTACTCAACCACTTGGAACTTCGGTATCGACTTCTCGCTCTTCCAGGGCCGCCTCTCCGGTACGATGGAGTATTACATCCAGAACACGAAAGACCTGCTGATGAGCGTCAACCTGCCCAGTACGACGGGTGTGCCCAGCTATATGGCCAACGTGGGTAAGACTCGCAACAAGGGCTTTGAGCTCTCTCTGAACGGCAATATCCTTAATAACCATAACGGATGGACATGGGATGTAGGCCTGAACTTCTACACCAACAGCAACGAACTGGTGTCTCTGACTTCAGGATCTAGAGAAGATGAGAGCAACTGGTGGTTCGTAGGACACCCCATCAACGTGATTTACGACTATCAGAAGATTGGCATCTGGCAGACAGATGAGGAAGAAATGCGCAAGATAGCAGAGCCTGGAGGCAACGCCGGTATGATTAAGATTAAGTATAATGGTGATTATGACGCTAACGGAATGCCTACCCGCGCCTACAGCTCAGCCGACCGGCAGATTATGAAGGTTGATCCTGACTGGGAAGGTGGCTTCAACACCCGCGTGGCCTACAAGAACTGGGATCTCTCTATGGTTGCTTCGTTCCGCCACGGCGGCACGCTCATCAGTACTATTTACGGTGCTCAGGGCTACCTGAACATGCTTACCGGCCGCAGAAACAACATCAACGTGAACTACTGGACGGAAGATAACCCCACCAACGACTATCCTAAGCCGGGCGGTGTAGAGAGTAGCAACAACCCTAAGTATGGCAACTCGCTGGGTTACTTCAGCGGTTCATACCTCAAGATGCGCACCATCACGCTGGGTTATAACCTCAAAGAGAGCTGGCTCAAGAAGCTTGGCATCAGCAAGTTCCGCGTTTACGCTACCGTGCAGAACCCCTTCGTGCTCTTCTCTCCCTATCATGACGAGTCTGGAATGGACCCGGAGACCAACTCTTACGGTAATGAGAACCAGGCTGTAACATCATTCTACAAGTCGCGCCTGCTCGTAGTGGGCTACAATACGCCGTCTACGCGCAACTGGCTGCTTGGATTAAACATAACATTCTAAATATCTTTTGAACAATGAAAAAGCATAATATATTTATTGTTGCGGGCCTGCTGGCTGCCGGACTGTCACTGACCGGCTGCTCGGATGTTCTCGATGAGACGACGAGAGAGAACCTTACGCCCGAATATTTTAAGACTGAGAAAGGCGTTGAGGGCGGTATCACCGCACTATATGCCAACCTCCGCAACGTGTGGGGCAATGGCTACTGGCTCATTGCCAATGAAACAGGTACCGACGAGTATACCTGGGGACACGGAGGCAATGAGAACGACAAGCCCATAGACATGTCGAACAATGGCGAACTGAACCCAACCAACTGCCGTGCCGACGTGCTTTGGAACTATGCCTTCTCAGATATCAACACTGCCAACGGCGTGATAGAAAACGCTACGTCGGTTGCCGGCATACCCGAGTCGCTGATCAGCGAGGCTCGCTTCTTCCGTGCTTTCGATTATTTCTGGCTCGTTCAAGAGTTTGGAGGTGTGCCATTGGACCTTGGCAGTGGCGAGCTGAAGTTCAACACCACGGCTGTTCGCATCTCTAAGCGCAACACCGTGCCGGAGGTTTACACCAAGGCCATCTTCCCAGACCTGCTCACTGCCATTGAGAACCTGCCCGAAACAGGACGCGTGACGGGCGGACTGACCAAGACAGCCGCACGCCTGGTGCTGGCAAAAGCCTATCTTACCTATGGCTGGTGGCTTGAAAATCCCAACAACATACCCACCTATCCTGAGTGCGACCGCACCGATCCTGATGGCCATGATGCCAAATGGTATTATCAGCAGGCTTACAACCTGGCCACAACAGCCATTGCCAACCCCGGCAAGTTCGGCTTGCAGAAGTCGTTCTACCTTGTTAATGTGGGCTCTAACGACCGCAACAGCGAGATAGTGCTCTATGCTGACCACACCGAGAGCAGCAACTACTATGACGGAGGTACCAACTTTGACTGGGCCAATGGTAATCCTCCGGGCAACTTCGCACGCTGGATGTGCCGCTGGGACTATACTTTCCTGGAGACATCCAAGAGCGCTTCAACATGGGATAAGTTCCGTTCTGTGGCCCGCGAGGCCGTTCAGGGCAAGGATCGCCCATGGAAAGAGATGGCTACTCCGCAGGAAGTGACCAAGGTTACCTTTAAGGATAAGACCTTCGACTCACGCTTCGACGGTACGTTTGCTTATCAGTTCCGTGGCAACTGGGACCGTTCAGGCAACGCCAAGGGCACTGCTTATAACGCCAATAACCTGCCTGTGAACCCCGGCGACTCTATTCTCACCTTCCTGGATGAGGATGACCCCAACATACAATGGCCTTCAGCATCCGACAATGCTGGTGCCGGAAAGAGCAACGTGGGTGCCGGATGGCTGCCTGGACGTGCCGACTGGGTGGTAGGCCCGAGCCAGATAAGCCGCTATAAGTATCTCAACCTCTGGAAGAACGGTATCTACCGCACAGACAACGGTGTCGGTCTGGGTCGTCCTAATGGCGACAGCCCCCGTCCTTACCCCGTGCTGAAGTTCTCTGAGCTCTACCTTATCGGCGCTGAGGCTGCCGTTAAGCTGGGCATGAACACAGAGGCTCGCAACCTGATTAACGTGCTCCGCGCCCGTGCCGGCGTATGGACATACGACAATAACCGTCAGCGCGTGAAGGTGGCTGACTATAGCAAGGAGATGGTAGAGGCCACTCCGGCCACCATCACCATCGACTACATCCTGGAGGAGCGCAGCCGCGAGCTTTTCGGTGAGTGCTATCGCTGGACCGACCTCGTGCGTACGCAGACATGGGGCAAGCTGGCTAAGACCTACACCATCTGCGGTGTGAACGCTGCCGACCGCACTCCACAGGTTGTGACACGTAACATTAAGCCGGAAGACTACCTGCGCCCGATACCTCAGGGACAGATAGACGCGCTGGATATGACGGCTGCCGAGAAGGATGCCTTCCAAAATCCGGCTTACCGAGATAAGTAAATCACTTTTAGAGTATATTCATTCGTTTTCATTTGTGAGTTTATAATTCGATAGATTTTCCCCTCATCTGTTCCGTGATGGAACAAGGTGAGGGGATGTTTCTATCTGTCTGACCTACTGCACTTTACGCTTCTGCCCCTTCATAGTGCCCTTCTTGCAATGCGAAATAGGCCTTCTTGCAACGTGAAATAGGCCTTTTGAGCCTCTTAAATGGGCGCTTTTGCAAAGTTAAAAGGCCTATTTGGGATTTGAAGGAGATGAAAGTGGTTTGCAAAAGCGAAACATCCAGACAGGTAAAGCAAAGAATTATCTGCGAATACATGGCTTTTTGAATTATTATGTCTAACTTTGCGACGTATAAAAGACTAACTTTGACGATTTTAAACCCTTAAAACCCTTTGTCTATGAACATGAAAAGAATTTCTTCTATTCTTCTTCTCCTCCTGCTTACTGTGGTGGGTTATGCCGCACATCAGGATGCTGAGGGTGGAGTGAGCATGGTTTCTTACGAGCAAAATTATTATGACAGTGACGGAACCCTTGCGCTACGTAATGCTACGGAGGACACTATACATCATGTTACTTTCCAACTTACCTATTTCGATATGGCCGGGAAGCAACTCGATTATGAAGTCTTTACGCGTGATGTTGATATAGATCCAGGCATGACAAGACAAGTTGACGTGCCCAGCTATCAGCGTTTCAAGGAGTATTCTTATTATAAGTCAGTGGCATCTCCTACTGGTGGGCACCGGTTCAAGGTTGATTTCAAACTTATTAACTATAATCAGCAGACAGAAGATGAGGCTTTACAGAGTGAGATGGGAGTTGATACTGAAGAAAAACCTAGTAGTTTGCCAATGGTTTTGATGTTGATTTTCATGCTATTGCTACTTGGCGTTTGGGTGGGAATGTATGTTCTGGTGGCTGTCATGGCCAAGAAAAGGAACAGAAGTGAGGTGCTTTGGGTGCTAGTGTCGTTGCTGGCCACACCCATATTGTGCATCATTATCCTGCTTTGCATCGGCTCTTCAGATAATGGGAAATATGAATGAGAGGTATAGGTCATTGCTTTTATGAACGCTTAGGTGTCAAATCTGATGATATGATGGCCTGCCAGACGTGCTGCTTTCTTGATTTAAGTAAGTAGAACTCATCAAAAAAGGGCTTGGCTGAGTGCCAAACCCTTTTGTATATGATGCATTTTGTGCCCCGAATGATGCGAAGCCCCGTTGTAATGCCTTGCCTTCGACGGTATGGCGTCGGGCAGATGGTGGGGCAGGGGCGACCGTTATACGAGCGTAGCTACGATGTCTTCGCGAGAGCCGGGCAGCATGTCGATGACCGGAATCTCCGGCATGGTGTAGCATCCGGGCTGCAAACGCATGCTGGCACGAGCCACGTTGACGAGTATCTGTCCGGTAAGAGCCGGGTTGTTGATGCTCATGTCGAACTCCATGCGCTGGTTTTGCGTCTTGCCAGACACTCCTTTGCGCACCAGATGCACGCCGTGGCCCATGTCTCTCACCTCATCTACCGACTCAACGGCAAACACATGCGTCTCGTCATGCTTGAAGTAGTCGTCTTCCTTTATCTCTTTTGTTACCTGCTCGAGCGTATATCCGTCTTCAAGCTCGACATATACCATGCGCCTGTGCAGTCCTTCGCCCAACGGAATGGTCATGGAGAGTGCGTTTTTTACACCTTCTTTAGAACGTGCGCACACGCTGTGACCCATCGACATGCCCGGTCCGAAGTTGGTATAGGTAAGGCCTTTGGGTGCCAAGCTCTGCATAAGCACGCGCACAACAGAGTCTGATCCGGGGTCCCAGCCGGCTGCTATGACGCTCACTGCCTTGTTGGCCTTTGCAAGCTCCATGAGGTCGGTGCGGTAAGAGAGTATGCTGGTGTGAATATCAAAGCTGTCTACCGTGTTGATACCCAGCTCCAGGATGTCCTTAGCGTGCTTGGGGCACTCGCGGGTGGGCAGAGCCAGGATGGCCACGTCCACGTTTTTAAGCTCACGGATGTCCTTCACCACATCATAGTCGGCCAGTTCGGCAGGCTTGTCTTTGTCGCCCTGACGGCGCACGATGCCCGCAATCTCAAAGTCAGGTGCGGCTTGCAACGCCTGAACTGCATAATGGCCGATGTTGCCATAGCCCACAACGGCTGCTCTAATCATTTTTGTCATATTATAAAATCTTTATTGGTTGATGAATATTCTTGGTGCAAAAGTAACTTAAATGGTTGAGATTATAAGCTAAGGCGTGGTTAAAAAGCGTGAAATATACGGTGTAATGCCTGCTTATTTGTATTATTTACATATTTATTTCCATTCTAAGTTGTTTTTTCTTGCCTATGTCTTGACAATCAAAAAAATAATTTCTAAATTTGCACCATGAAGGTAAGAAAAGCCATATCCAGCATAGCCGACTTGTACATAGACGGCTTCAGGCAGATGACGTGGGGCAAGACCCTGTGGGCAGTGATACTCATCAAGCTGCTCATCATCTTTGCCGTGCTTAAGATATTCTTCTTTCCCGATTACATCGCCACGCACCGTGGCACCATGAAGGCAGGCGACTTTGTGGGCAGTCAGGTGCTCCGAGAGGCTCAGATGCCTTCGGCGGGTGATGGTGTGCAGCCTGCCTTGAAAGACAAATAATGAATCTCAATTCTAATTAATGACAAGATGAACCAACTATTATTAGATGTGTCGCCGGCCGTGATAGACTGGTCGCGCGCGCAGTTTGCCCTGACGGCCTGCTATCACTGGCTCTTTGTGCCTCTCACCTTGGGCCTGGCTGTCATCATGGGCATTGCCGAGACTATTTATTATAAGACCAATAAGCCTTCTTGGCGTGACATAGCGCGCTTCTGGCAGAAGCTTTTTGGCATTAACTTTGCCATGGGTGTGGCTACAGGCATCATCCTTGAGTTTGAGTTTGGCACCAACTGGAGCAACTATTCGTGGTTCGTGGGCGACGTGTTTGGCGCGCCGCTGGCCATTGAGGGCATCGTGGCCTTCTTCATGGAGTCTACCTTTGTGGCCGTGATGTTCTTTGGCTGGAAGAAGGTGTCGCGCGGTTTTCATCTGGCATCTACCTGGCTTACGGGCATCGGCGCCACCATATCGGCCTGGTGGATACTCGTGGCCAATGCCTGGATGCAGTATCCTGTGGGTCAGACCTTCAACCCAGACACCATGCGTTTTGAGATGACGAGCTTCGCCGATGTTGCTTTGTCGCCCTTCGCGGTAGACAAGTTTCTGCACACCGTGACCTCATCTTGGGTGATAGGCGCCGTGTTCTGCGTGGCCGTGTCGTGCTGGTATCTGCTCAAGGGTCGCGAGGCGCAGCTGGCGAAGGCCAGCATCAAGATTGGTGCTTCGGTGGGATTGTTTGCTGCCTTGGCCGCTTTCGTCACCGGCGACAATTCTGCTTACATGGTGTCGCGGTCGCAACCCATGAAGCTGGCGGCCATGGAAGCCCTCTATAATGGTGGCGAGTCGCAGAGCCTGACGCTCTTCGCGGCGGTCAATCCGTTTGGCAAAGGCGACTATGCCACACAAACCGAGCCTCCCATGCGCATAGCCCTGCCCAACATGTTGTCTCTTCTGGCCACGCACGACGCCCATGGCTACGTGCCCGGCGTGAACGATATACTGCGTGGCTACACCTCATACGAGGGCGTTCGCGAGCCCTCGTTGCAGCAGAAGGTGGCCATGGGCAAGAAAGCCATTGCCGCCCTGATGCGCTACAGACAGGGAGATAAGTCGGACAAGACGCGCAAGGAGGTGGCCGAGAACGTTCGCTACTTTGGCTATGGCTATGTGAAGGATGCCTCGCAAGTGGTTCCGCCCGTGGGCATCACGTTCTGGTTGTTCCGTACCATGGTGGGTTTGGGCTGCTTCTTCATGCTCTTCTTTGCCCTGGTGCTGTTTGTTGTTTACCGTAAGGACATCGCGCATCGGCAGTTCCGCTGGCTGCATGTGCTGGCCCTGATAGCCATTCCGCTGGCTTGGATATGCAGCGAGAGCGGCTGGATGGTGGCCGAACTGGGTCGCCAACCCTGGACCATACAAGATATGCTGCCCACTTGGGTGGCCGTGTCAGACCTGAAGTCGGGCAGCATCATGCTCACCTTCTTCATCTTCCTGGTGCTGTTCACCACGCTGCTGGCCGTAGAGACAAGCATATTATGCAAGCAAATCAAGAAAGGACCTGAACATTCTAATATAGAAACATTATGATAACATACAGCTTTTTGCAGCAATATTGGTGGTTTATCATCAGTTTGCTGGGTGGCATACTGGTGTTCCTGCTCTTTGTGCAGGGCGCTAACACAATGATTTTCAGCCTGGGCAAGAGCGCTGAGGAGCGCCGGCTCATCATCAACTCTACGGGTCGTAAGTGGGAATTTACGTTTACTACCCTCGTAACCTTCGGCGGAGCGTTCTTTGCAAGCTTCCCCTTGTTCTACAGCACCAGCTTTGGCGGAGCCTATTGGCTGTGGATGCTTATCCTCTTCTCGTTCGTCATTCAGGCCGTGAGCTATGAGTTTCAAAACAAGTTGGGCAACTTCCTGGGCGCCAAGACCTTTCAGGTGTGCCTTATCATCAACGGCATTGTGGGCCCACTGCTGTTGGGCGGCGCCGTGGCCACCTTCTTCGACGGCAGTAACTTTGTGGTAGACAAAATGAATATCACCAACAGCTTGCAGCCCGTCATCAGCCGTTGGGCCAATGCCAGCTGTGGTCTCGACGCGTTGCTTGACGTGTTCAACCTGCTGCTGGGCATTGCCGTGCTCTTCTTGGCGCGTGTGCTGGGGCTGTTGTATATGGTGAACAACATCTCTGACGATGTGCTTCAGAAGCGCATGCGCCGCTCGCTGGTGTGGAACGCGGGTCTCTTCCTGGTGTTCTTCCTGGCCTTCTTCATCCATGTGTTGCTGAAAGACGGCTTCGCATACGATGCGTCTACGGGCGTGGTATTCATGGCCGAGCTGAAGTATCTGTACAACCTGCTGGAGCAACCCTCAGTGCTTGTTCTGCTCTTGCTGGGTGTTGTGCTGCTGCTCACGGGCATAGTAAGGACGGTGCTCAGCAACCATTTCAACAAAGGAATATGGTGGTCGGGCATCGGTACGGTGCTCGCCGTGATGGCTCTCTTCCTCATGGCAGGTTGGAACGACACCGCTTATTATCCCTCAAATGCCGACTTGCAGAGCTCTCTCACCATAGCCAACAGTTGCAGCAGTGAGTTCACGCTGAGCACAATGGCCGTTGTGAGCCTGCTGGTGCCCTTTGTGCTGGCTTATATCTACTACGCATGGAAGAGTATCGACAGCAAGAAGATAGACCGGGATGAGTTGAAAAGCGGCGATATATATTAATAAGGTGTAAGACGGAAGGGCTATGATGTGCCTGCCAAAGCACATAGGTTCGTCGCCTTCCTCCTTATATTATATTGCAAACCCAGAGGTGTGACGTGTTCGGCCTCTGGGTTTGCCAATTCTCTCTGGGTCGTACTGTCGGCCAAAAGTTTTCAGTTTTACTTTCATCATAAGGGAGTTGGTGTGATGCTAAAAATGAATGAATATGTATTTTTTTTGCTTCTTTCCTTTGTTTTTCTTGATTTTTTTGTTGTAAAACTTGCTTTTATATTTTTAATTCATTATTTTTGCAAAATAATATTACAAGAAATATAATGTAGGCTAATTAGTTTCGATTTGTTATTAAATACTCGATAAAAAACAATTATGAAGAAAATCTACTTGTCTATGGCCTTACTCTCACTTTTCGCAGGAGGGTTACAGGCGCAAACGTTGCTCGACGAGGATTTTGAAACCAGCAGTACAGAAGGATATTCACGCCCTGTAACCAAGGGTAGTGGGTGGACAACTGTTGACAGCTACAAGGGTTCGAACATCTCGTATAATTGGTGCAACAATTACAATGAGAAAGGTGTGGTGGACGGAAGTAAGCATGCTGCTGCTTGCGATGCCCCTGTTACCAGTGGTTATACTGATGGTGCGGGTCCGCGTGAGGAAGTTCTGCTCACTCCGGAGTTGAATCTTGATAATACCTATCAGTTGAAGTTCGACTGGAAGGTGGGCCCGACAAACTCCATGGACGGCTCGAAATATGATTTGCAAGTGCGTGTGGTGGAGAACGATGATTTGGCTAATGCCACTACAGTATTCTCTATTCAGGATGCCAACCTGCTCAAGGAGAGTGGCGTGCTCACTTATCCTATCACCACTTGGGACCCACATACCTCTGAGATAGACTTGAGCTATTTTAAAGGAAAGAAGGTTAAGCTGGCCTTTGTATATAAGATGTTGGAGCCAATAGGCAACATAGCATGGATCGACAACGTGTCGGTGAAGCAGTTCACACCGCCCACACAGCCCGTGCCTACGCTGTCTAACAATTCTTATAAGTTCCCGTCTATGTATCTGGGTGAGAAGTTCTATACCACGCAATTCACCCTTACCAACAATGGAACCGACGGCTTGAAGGTGACGGGTATCGATTTGCCTAACGGCGTAACCACTACATGGGATTATCAGAATGTGAACTTGGCCAAGTATGAGAGCACTCGCTTCCAGCTTGCCTACACGGCTTCACTCACCAGTCCGGCTGCAGGCAATGCCGTGATACATACTAACGGCGGAGACGTTACGATAGCTCTGAGCGCTGAGAAGATGGCTGTGCCAGACGGATATACGCTCGAAAGCTTCAACGGATTCTTCCCACCGGCAGGCTGGACCAACAAGGGCTGGGGCCAGAGAAGCCAGGCTTTGGAGGGAGACGGTTCTGCTTACGGTTCTGCAAGCTTCGACAATGCTTACCTGATTTCTCCCCGTCTCGACCTGACAAAGGGCGGAACGCTCACCTTTACCTATCTCAACAACTTCGATAGCGAGGAAGGTGGCACTTATCAAACCAACGACTTTAAGGTTGATGTGTCTTATGATGGTGGTAAGACTTGGCAGACCAAGTGGACGTATGACTACACACAGGGTGGCATGACGAACATGCAGGTGCAAAATGTAGACCTTGGTCAGGGTACTGATAGCTCGTATGTACGTTTCGTAGACACCGCTGTGGAGTATGATTCTGAGACAGGTGTTGGCGAGTTTGCCGATATATACGTAGACCGTGTGCTCCTTCCCAATGTGTATGGAGCCGATGGCGTGCCCGGTGCGGCTACTCTCGTAACTCCTAAGGATAGCGTGACGGAGGTGATGCCTAAGAACATTCAGCTGTCTTGGGGCCCCGCTCAGTTTGCTGACGGATATAAGTTGTATGTTGGAAGCAACGACGCTTCAGACAATCTCATCAATGGTTTGGACCTGGGCAATAAGCTTACTTACACGATAGCTCAGGCTGATTATCAAACAGCTTACAGCTGGAAGGTCGTGCCTTACAATACTGTTGGCTCGGCTACAAAGGTTCCGGTATGGCACTTCACCACTCAGGCTGATGCCAGCGTGAAAGACTTCCCCTATACAGAAGACTTTAGCAAGGGCACCATTCCTAATGGATGGACGCTTACGCCTGCCGCTTCTTATAACCGTAACTGGTATATCAATACCATGTATCCTTATACATTCGGCAACGTGAAATCTAATGTTCTCACCTCTGGCTACATGGCTGGTAAGAACGAAGAGAACAGTGTTACCACACAAGAGTTCACCCTTCCTGCCGGTAAGACCATCATGGCATCCTTCGTATGGACCAATGTTCATCCCAGCGATGCACAGGTTGATGCAACTGACAGTAAGAAAAAGCACAACGTTGAGCCTAATAATGGCGTGAGCGCAGGCTACTTCCAGGTGCTTGCAGACGGCACATGGCATGACCTTACCTCTATCTCTGAGACTGGCGATGACGAATCTTACTGGAAGTCTGAGCAAGTCAACCTGAGCGAATATGCCGGTAAGACGGTGCAGTTCCGTTGGGTTCACAAGTCATTTGATAAATATAACAGCGACGGCGGTACGAGTGTTGCCCACTTCGAACTGGCCGAGGCACAAGGCGATAAGGCTGCCTTTAACCAGACAGTATGGAACGCCGGAAAGGTGAACTACAACAAGTCACGCAACTCAGGCGAGGTGTTCACCTTATTTAATAAGGGTACCAACAACCTGAAGATAAAGTCAGTGACCTTCCAGAATGCCAACTTCAGCAGCTCACTCAAGGCTGGCGACGAGATAGTCTCAGGTGCTTCAAAGAACTTCAGCATACAGTTTGATGCCCGTGATGCCGCTACTAGCCTCACCGACAACATGACCGTAACCTTCGAGTCGGGCTATCAGGTGTCACTTCCTGTAAGTGGTACAGCTCTGGCAAGCGACCAGTTGTATTACGGCTTCGAGGATAATGCTTTGGATTATTCTTGGAAGAACGACTTCACTATGTTTGATGTGGACGGTGCTGTGAACGAGAAACTCACGTATTATCTCACTACTATGGAGAATAATGGTGGCAGGTATGCCTTCACACAGGGCTGGTTCAACAATCAGCTGTCTACTGCTCACGAGGGTACAGGCGCATTGATGACAGGTACTCCTGTATCTGGAACGGCTGATGACTGGCTTGTCAGCCTGCCCTTCACAGCAACTTCCAACACAACATTCGACTTCTATGCTCGCAACCTTGAGCAAACCAACAGCGTGTTGCCTGCTGGCAAGAACCACATAACAGTGCTGGTGAGCACCACCGACAATGCTTCTACAGAATCATTCACTGAAACTGTGCTTGCAAACCAGGAAATTCCGTATCTCGACGCGAATGAATGGCAGCACTATACCGTTGACTTGAGCAAGTTCGATGGACAGAAGATATATGTTGCTTTGCGTCATACCACTGAGGCAGAAGACGTTATGGAGGCCTTCTATGATGACTTTACCTTCAATCACATAGGTCAGACTACAGGCATCAAGGGTATTACGGCCATCGACGGCGAAGCTAATGTCATGGTATACACCATCGACGGTAAGATGGTTACATCAGGAAAGGGTACCCAGGTGCTCAATAGCTTGGCTAAGGGACTCTATGTTGTGAAAGTTACTAAGGGCAACGCAGTGTCTACAATGCGTTATCTCCAGAAGTAATTCTGATATATTTAAATAAGGTAATGGGTGGTTCTAGGTAGCCCCTATTACCTTATTTTGACTTTTTCTAACTTAATCAAGAGATGAGAAATCTAATTATTCTTTTCATACTTCTTGTCGCTTGCCCCGCCATACAGCTCAAAGCGCAGAAGCGAGACAAGACACTCACCGTGAAGGTTACGGCTGCTACGGGTGAGAACCTGCAGGGTCAAGAGGTCAATGTGCAGCAAACTGACTACGCGCTGAGCTATGGTAAGCTGACGCTTGATGCTCAGGGACAGTGCCAGGTGAAGGTTTATACCGGTCATCACAGCGTGAGCGTGGCCCGACCGGGATATGTTACGGCATTGTCTGACTTCGTTGTGAACAAAGATACTACTGTTTCGCTGACGCTTAATGTGCAAGTGACAACACCTTTCTCACTTACTCCCTCTGTCTCTCATAACGCCTTGACGGGCAAGAACGCCATTAACCTAACGTGGAATGTGGAGAAGCCGGCGTTTGAAGACAACTTTGAGAGCTACGATGCCTTTGCTACGACGTTCGGAGAGTGGACAGGAATAGACGGTGATAAGCTTGCCGCAGCACCCCTTGTGGGCTCTTACCCCAACAGAGGCGTATTGCAGTATGCCCAAATCATCAATCCGCTCAAGGTAGACCCCACTTGGTGGTACAGCTATCCCGTACTTCGGCCGTATGAGGGCAATCAGTATGTGGGCTTCACACGCACCAGCAACGGTGCGGCCAATGACGATTGGCTCATATCGCCCGCTGTTAAGGTGGGCACGGAGAACTTCCTTACATTCTATGCCAAGGCTGCTGATGCTGCGCCGGAGCGCTTTCAGGTATATGTAACCGAGCAAACCAACAATCCGCAGCAGGCTGATTTCACCCGGCTGGATGCAGGAAACTACGAGCAAGTGGACTATAAGGAATGGCATTTGATGAAATATAGTCTGGCATCATACGCCGGAAAGACCATCAAATTTGCTATTCGCTACATCAGTGAATACAACACCATGCGTACGTTCATGCTGATGGTGGATGATGTAAGAGTGGGCCAGGAAGAAACAGCACAGGCTCCTAGGGCTAAGGCCGTGCGCAGCCAGCGTTCGCCTCGCAATCCTTTGGAATCGTTTGACGTGTATCTCGACGGTGCGAAAGTAGGCACGACCGACAGCTATGGCTATACCCTGAATGATGTAAGCGCGGGTCAGCACACCCTTGGCGTGCAGGCTATATACTCTGATACCAAGAGTGATATGGCCACTACGAGCGTTTCTGTACCGGCCGACTATGCCCAGGTGACCTTCCATGTCACTACCAACAGCAAGCGTTCGGCAGATGGTGAGAAGCTCAGCTTGGTGAATACCGATACGGGCGAGGCCTTAGACCTGACCATAGCCAACGGCTCTGCCGTCGTACCCTCATTGCCTTACGGCACTTATGCAGCCAATATTGCAGAGGGAGCCTTTAATGCCTTTGCGCAAACCTATACCGTTCAGGGAGACGCCACCTATGACATCTCGCTCACAGATAAGGTTCGTGACCCTTATAACATCACGGCCGACATCGTTCCGAATGGCAAGGGCGAGAGTCAGGTGACGCTGAAATGGAACCAGGAACTGGCTTTCACTGACAGCTTTGAGGATTATGCCGACTTTGCGACGGGCAGCTTTGGTGGTTGGACCTCGTTAGACTTGGATGGGCAGATAGTCTATCCCATCTCTCTGCAAGGTTCTATCATCTCCTTCCCCGGCTCCGGAACGCAGCAGAACCCCACAGCTATTGCACCCATCGTGTTTAATCCTTACACCACAGTACCTGCCATGATGCCTACCGATCAGGCTATGAAGCCGGTAACAGGCAATAAGGAAATACTGTTCTTCTCACCGCAGCAATACACCGCCAACAAGTGGCTTATCTCACCGGAACTGGACATTCGCGACGGATATAAGCTTTCGGTAGATGCTAAGTCGTATAGTGACATGTATCCGGAAAAGCTTGAATTTGCTGTTTCTACGGAAGGTTCAGACCCCACAGACTTCACCGTGATATCCAAGGCAGAGAATATGCCGGCATCGCAGTGGACGAAATATGTCACCGATCTGTCTGCTTATGCCGGTCAGACGGTGCGCCTGGGCGTGCATTACTACACCACTGACGGTTTCTTCGCGCAGATGGACAACTTTACAGTTGGCCCGGCTGAAGGCGAGGAGCATTACATCGACTATGGCAATGTGGTGAGATACGATATCTATCTTGATGGAAATCTGGTGGCCAATAGCGCTACCCCCACCTGCGTATTGCCCAGCGTGAGCGCTGGAACGCATACTGTGGGCATCAAGGCTATCTATCAAAACGCTTCGTCTAACACCACTGAGTATACCATTGTTGTGACAGGCATTGGCCATGTTGAGTTGTCCGGCACTCCGACTGAGGCTCCTACATATTATAATGTAGAGGGTCAGAAGATACAGAACATCCGCGGTCACCATGGCATCGTGATCATGAAGCAAGGTGAAACGGTTAAAAAACTGATGCGTTAAATGAAAAAGTTAAATATCTTATTGCTCTTTTTAGGGGTTGCCCTGTCTGCCGTAGCGCAGTCAGCGGCGCCCTTTCGCGCGCTGTCATCGTCACAGCGTGCAGTGGGCTACACCATAGACGATGCCATAACCACCCAAAACGTGGGCACAGGTTATGCCGGTACCCATCCGGTGGGAGCCCTTCTGAAGGCCGACATGCTGAAGACGTATGTGGGATGTAAGGTTGTGGGCATTCGTTTCGCCCTTAGTGCGTCTACCCAAACCAGCCGCGTGTTTGTCCGTCCGGTGAATAGTGAGGGCTATCTGGCCGATGCCGACTCTGTTACCCAGAATGTTTGGCATCCTCATTCCGGCTGGAACGAGATTATGTTCAACGGTGTGAAGGGTTACACCATACGCCCGGGAGAAAGCCTCTTCTTTGGTTTTGATGTAACCGAGACGTCAGATCAGGCGCAAGCAGGCACCGGAATATTGGCCACAACGGGTCAGTCGCAGTCTATGGGCTTCCTTGTTTTGGGCAACTTTGGCTCGGGTGAAGGCCTTTATTCAGTCAGTGACAAGGGCCTGCTGTGCGTACAGCTCATCGTTGATGTGTCGTCCTTGCCTTCCAAGGCTGTTGCTTTCACAGACATAACCAATGGTTATCAGTATAAGCAACCGGGCGAATTGTTGGACTTTTTTGCGCAGTTTACCAACTCCGGACGCGATACCATCAAGAGCTATACCATCAATTATGCCATCGACAACAAGCTTATTCTGAGTCATGACACTCATGATACGATACCCGGAGGGGCACAGTCGTCTTTTCAACACACCTATCAGTTGCCTTCAGATATGCCATCCGGCCAGCATGTGTTGCGCATTTACATCTCTCAGACCGATGGCATTGCGATGGCTGATCAGCCTTATATTGCTGATACCTTCTGTGTTTATCGTGAGAAGTTTGACCGTCAGCAAACCTATCTTGAGCAGTATGCTGACGAAACTTCGCCTTACACGGCAGGTTGCTTCGATGCTATGGAGGCAGCAGCCAAACAATTACAAGGGCAGGTAGCCTACGTAAACATCTATCGCGACAACAATCCTTTGGCTTGTTCGGCAGCAAGCAGCTTGTGTAACGACTATGCCTACACCTATCCCAGCTTCACGATGGACCGTTCTTACTATCCCGGTGAGGCTCATGTGGCCTACGACCTGAACGACTATGTGCTTGTTGCGCCAGCCTTGGTTACCGGCATGATGCAAGAGCTTTTGCAAGACGAGCATTCTCATCCAGCCTTTGCCAAACTGAATATTACGCCACAATACGATGCCGCATCCCGCCTTCTCACCCTCAAGGTCAGTGGTACCACCACCTCAGAGGCATCCAAGATGTTTGGCGATATGGCTCTTACGCTTATGCTTACCGAGGATAGCGTGAAGGCTCCGCAGGTGGTTTACAATGCCACCACAGGTTATGCCAGCACCGTTCAGCGCTATGTACACAACCATGTGCTGCGCAGCTTGCTCACGGCAGTGCGTGGCGATAAGCTTCAACTCGATGGCAATACCTTCTCAGTTACCTATACCTTCACCGTGCCGCAGAATATGAACCCTGCCAATATGACTGCCGTTGGGCTCATTAGCAGGTATGTAGGCGCGCAAGGAACGCTGGGCATCAAGCGCATGGATATACTTAATGCCAACAGCGTAGCGCTCAGGAGCGTGGCAACATCGCTCACTGCGCCCATCGTAACGGTGCCTTCACAGGTGAAATACTACACCCTCGATGGCATTGAAGTCAGTCCTTCACAGTTGAGGCATGGCCTGTATATCGTGAGAGACGGCATTCGCCAATACAAGAAGATGATTCGCTAATATCCTCAAGCCCTGTGTGGCCTTGTTGCTGCATGGGGCTGAAAGAATTTTAATTACTAACTAAAATAAATAGCTTATGAAGAAGAAAAAACTATTCATCGTTTTGTTGCTAACCCTCTTGGGCTTGTCGCCGGCCTCTGCCGACAGCGTGGTGCCCTATACAGAGGATTTCAACACGTTGATTTCTACGTCAGCCCACGACTTTGCCGTGAGTAAAGGCTGGGGGCACATCACAGATTACTATTTCGACGACGCGTCTTACGACTCTTATTATCCCACCTACACCTATTCTTCTACAGACGGTATCGATGGCACCGGAGCTCTGAAAGTGTCTGACCAGACCGCTGTGGGCGAGGGATGGAACACGGGTTCTACCTATGATCTGCTCGTTACGCCTACCATTAACGGCAAGTCTTCCATCTATGTCAAGAAAGCGGGAACTAATGGAACCGTTAAGTTCTATACCGTTTCTGAAAAGAATGGCAAACTTTCTCGTGGCACTTCCATCTCCGTGACGCTCCCCACGCTGTCTACTTCCGAATATGTTAAAGTAGACATACCCAGTCAGGACAGCGCCCGTATAGGCATCTATGCCAGCAATGTGTGGATAGACAACTTTCAGGCAGATAGTGCTGTCTTCATTAAGAAGAAATCGTTGATGATTAACAAGGTAACCAACGTTCTCTATCGTGGTGACCGTACAAGCGAGGAAGATGTAGATGCCAATGGCAATTTTGGCATTAAGTTTCTCGTAACCCTTGTCAACAATGGCGACATAGATCTTGCTCCGGGCGATGACAATTACTCTCTGAGCATCAAGAACTATAAGGGCAATATCGTAGCAACAGCGCCCATAACAGAACCTTTGGCTGTTGGCGCTACCCTGACCGACTATGTATTTCAGGTAGAGCTGCCTTATGCCACCTACCCCTTGCGCGATCGCTATGATGTAGTAGAGAATATCGGCGGCACATCCAGCTATGGTTCATGGATAGAGCCTGTACCTTATACGGCCGTTCCGAGGCTCACGGGCGCTGATGGCACTATAGATTCGGGCACCGCTCAGGCTTTCGGCATGATTAAGACCGCCGTTTCTAAGAGCTATACCCTCAACAACCATGGCGCAGCTCCTCTTGTCATCGACAGCATTGGCATGCCCGACGGCTTCACCACATCGTTGAACGCACCGGATACGATAGCCGCTCATCAGAGCAAAGAGTTCACCATAACGGCCGACGCCGAAACGTCTGGCGTTCATTCAGGCAACATGGTGCTGAAGATATCGGGCGCAGACGATTTTGTCTTGCCGCTTTCATCCACCGTACTCGACTCTGCCAAGATGTTTGTAGACTTCGAGGACGGCAAGTTCCCACAGGGATTCATTGTCGGTAAGAACTGGAATGTAGAGCAGCGCGACTATAACTCGTCAGATAATGTATATCTTGCTGCTTCCGATTTGGTTGATGACACCAAGCTTATCACGCCGCTGCTGAAAGTGCAAGAGGGTGAGAAGATGAGCCTGGATGTTGCTAAGACCGGTTACTACTCAAGTGATTCGCATCTCAAAATATACTATTCAACCGATCGCTCTCATTGGACGCTGGCCAAGACCATTAATAATTCTGACCTTCTTTCCTCAAGGTCGGGGGCAACTCGTTATTTCTTCAGCGACCTGAAGACCTTTGTTGTAGACAGCATTCCTGCCGGAAATTACTACATAGCTTTTGAGTCTGGCTATGCTGCAATAGACAATATCTATGGTTTTGAGCGTGTACCGGTAGAGCATGATGCTTATTTCAAGGATGTGCTGTTACCGGCTGAGGGCGTTGTCAACAATCCCTACACCGCAACAGCTACCCTCTTCAACAACAACTCTAAGGATGAACCGGCCGGCAGCTATAAGGTAGAACTTCAGTTAGACGGCAAGACGGTGGCTACCGACTCTTCTTCTGTTGTCAAGGCCGACAGTATTGCAAGCTACAACTTTACCTTCGTGCCGCACAAGGCCGGCAATTATAAGGCCGCTATTGTATTCACCTCAGGCGAATATGTTGTCCATACCGACACCGTAGATGTTACCGTAAAAGATGAAACATCCAACGCTGTTGTTCAGGTAGGCACCGTGGCAGGCACAAATCAGGGCTATGCAGCTCCTATCAGCGTGTACTGGAAGTACAGCGTTTCGGATGTTATCTACACCGAGAAGATGCTCAAGGCAGCCGGACTGAAGAAGGGCGACAAGATTACACGCATCAGCTTCAAAGGCTATAACACTTCGAGTGAGGTGTCAGCAGACGTCAAAGCCTGGATAGGCAATACAGCCGATACCCTCTATGCCGATGATTATGTGGTGCCAGACACCGCACGTCTCACGCTTATTACTAAGGCCAATTACACCATTCCTAAGATAGGAACAGACGATGAGCATGCGGTTTTGCTCAGCATAGACCTTCCTGAGGGCTTCGTCTACAATGGCCAAAGCATTCAGATGGTGGCGGGTTCTGCGCTTACCACCAGATACCAGCGTGCTATGTTTGAGTATTCTACAGACAACCCCGTGGGCTTTGTTAAGCGCCAAGACTCTGAGTTTGAGTGGAATACTGCCACAGCAACCGATTATATGCCAGTGCCTTACTTCACGGTAGAGAGAGAACCGTCTACTGTGTCGGGCCTCGTTAAGGGTAAGCTGGGCCATGTGGCCAATGCTCATCTCACTCTGCGCAATGGTGAGGTGATCTATGAAGCAACATCAGACAGCACGGGTCACTATGTGATGAACGTCGTTCAGAATACCAAGAAGTATGCTCTGACCGTAACGGCCGATGGCTATCTGCCTTACACCGACTCCATCAGTTTCGACTCTCTGAACGTTGTGAAGGACGTAGAGCTCACGCTCGTACCCGACACCATCGTTGTTCCCGCAAGCGGATGGCTTGCTTACAGCAATTCACATGCCGTTGTGCTCGGCGATGTACTGCCCGCAGAGGCCTCCTTCCATGCTGTGATAGGTGTTTATGAGAGCAGTGCTGTAACGAAGCAACTGCCTCAGTACACCGTCATTCCGGCCAACCAGGGCTTGCTCATCAAGGCTCCGGCAGGCACTTATGTGTTCCCGCGCCATGACATGGACATCAATGACAGCGCTCAGAATGCAAAGGAAGAGCCTCAGAATGTAGAGAACTTGCTCTTGCCAACTTGCGACAGCGCCTTTGTTGTGACGGGAGGCGACAGCATTTATGTGCTCGATAAGGATGCTTCCAACACGGTTGGCTTCCGCAAGGCTTCCGCTGATGAGGTGGTTCCGGCACATTCTGCTTACCTTGTTATCCATGAGGCAGAACCTCTCGAGTTCTATCCTCTCAAGGA
>SAMEA3663054__coassemble_534_pt1 | contig 35613 bp, 29 predicted proteins | sample SAMEA3663054__metabat2_low_PE_005 | metagenome-assembled genome bin SAMEA3663054 (sample SAMEA3663054) | pig gut metagenome | biome: pig gut; feature: pig-associated habitat; material: faeces | place: France | collected 2012 | reverse complement strand
TGATTATTTATAATTTTGTGAAATATATTGCAAATAGACTCATAATCTGGAGGTCATAGGTTCAAGCCCTATCTGGTCCACAATGATAATCAGCAACTTGCGCACTTTGTAAGTTGCTGATTTTTCTTTTTACGAAAACAATGCGAAAACATAGCGTTTGAGTTCGATGCCTTTTTATGCCATTTGAGACAATCATTTGCAAGCAAAATCATCCAACCAACTTTTTCCAATCGGACTAAAACTGGAGACATCGAACCAAAATCGGACCAAGTTTGTATCGTTATTGGTTCGATTGGACCAATCTCCACCGCAAACCTTTATTAACGATAGAACCTTCTTTCTTTAAGATGGACAAGAGATAACTAACAAAACTCACATAAAGAAAGGTATTTCTCAAGGTAGTAGTTCAACTTGTCCAATATTTTTTGTAAATTTGCGAGGAATAATCGTTTAATATATGTCCGAGCCTATAGATATACTCGAAAACAAATTACTACAAGATGAGCCAGGGCTGCTTGAAGTGCTCCTCTCCGACCATACCACCCGAAAGAATATCTTTTGGGCAACAGACAGCTATGCCGACTATGGCGAGGGCTACGGCTGGCATGACAGTATAACTGTGGAGGCCATAACAGGTAAGCATGGGAATATCATCATGCCACGCGTTATGAAAAGTCGTGATGAGCAACAGCGCCGTTCGCGGCAGATGGCTGAGGTATTTACACCGTCGTGGCTTGTTGGAAAAATGAACGATGTCATCGATGAGGAACGGACAGGCCTCCATGAAGAATTGGATGAAAACAAAAACGCTTGGCAGGACTATGTTCTTGCTACCCGATTGGAGATAACCTGTGGCGAAGCCCCGTTCCTAACCTCGCGCTATGACACGGTTTCGGGTGAGCCTATCCCGATCGCTGAGCGAACAGGTATCCTCGACCGCAAGCTGCGCTTGGTGAACGATAACTGTTCGGACGAAGAATGGGCACATTGGGCATTGTTGGCATTGGGCAGTGTGTATGGCTATGAGTGGCAAGGAGACAATCTGCTCCTTGCACGTGAAGCCTTGCTTGCCACCTTCAACGAGTATCATGCGCAGCATTTTGACAAAAGGGCAGATAAGGCTACGATATTCAGGGCTGCGGAGATCATATCCTGGAACGTCTGGCAGATGGACGGCCTGAAAGCCGTTGTGCCCTGTTCGTGTCATGACGATCAGCATATAGAGAGCGACCTATTTGTTGGGCAGACCACTACGGTAACTCCATGCCCCGGCTGCGATAAGAGCGACATTCTGCTTCACAATGGTTTGCGTTGTCGGCTTCGTCGTTGGATTCCTTCCACTGATGATATGCCCGACCATTTCGACTGCCTTTACCTCGACTTTATAACCAAGAAATATAAAACCCATCATAAAACAAAATGGCCTATGAAATTCGATTTTGTCATTGGAAACCCACCGTATCAGGAAGAAAAAGAAGACAACGGACGCCAGCCACCTATCTATGACAAGTTTATGGATGGGACTTATCAAATTTCAGATAAAGTTCTCCTCATTTCGCCCGCACGCTTCCTATTTAATGCAGGGCAAACACCGAAGGAATGGAATAAGAAGATGCTAAGCGACCCTCACCTGCAAGTATTGATGTATGAACAGGACAGTAGCAAAGTGTTTCCCAATACAGACATCAAAGGTGGGGTTGCCATAACATATCGAAATCAAGAGGAAAACTATGGTGCTATCGGGGTCTTCACGCCTATATCCGAATTGAACAGCATATTGCACAAGGTGAACAGAAAGCTGAACAAGTCGCTGACGGAAATCATTTACGCGCCTACCAAGTTTGACTTAGACCATCTTTATGAACGGCATCCTGAATTTAAGCCCTTAATCAAATCTGATGGCAAAGATAAGTTGCTCCGCACGAATATTTTTGAACGTCTGTCTGTATTCCATGAAAGCAAGAAGAATGAGGACGATATTGCCATTATTGGGCTTATTGGGGGCAAAAGGAACTGGCGATTTATAGACAAATATTATTTAGATGACAGCAACAATCAGATAAACACTTGGAAAGTGCTTCTGCCCGAGTCTAACGGCTCTGGTGCCATAGGAGAGGTATTATCTACGCCGATGATCGGCAAGCCGATGATCGGCAAGCCGATGATCGGCTATACACAAACATTCATTGGCATTGGCGCATTTGAAAGCGAATCAGAAGCACAAGCTCTCTATAAATACATCGTTGGAAAATTCTCTCGCACCATGCTTGGAATATTGAAGATAACACAGCACAACCCTATATCCACTTGGAAGTACGTCCCTCTCCAAGACTTTACTTCGTCCTCTGACATTGACTGGAGCAAGAGCGTTCATGAGATAGACTTGCAGCTTTATGACAAATATGGGCTGACCGCCGAGGAACGCAACTTTATAGAGACTCACGTAAAGGAGATGGACTGATGAAAACACCCAATATACAAACCCCCCGTGTGGCTGTACCTCAGATTTATGCCTACACCACGCCCGAAATAGCCCGCCACAATGGTTGGGTGAAGATAGGCTATACAGAACAGAAAAATGTAGAAGACCGCATTAAGCAACAATGCCACACAGCCAACATCGCATGGATATTGCAATGGTATGGTAATGCAGTGTATGAAGGCTCAAATGAGAGCTTTCTTGACAAGGCTTTTCATGCTTACCTGAACAAGTTGGGATATGAGCAAGAGCCCCATACAGAATGGTTCCGCATAGGCACTGAAGAGTCGCGTCGTCTCTTCTATGATTTCCGTGCCAATCATGGCGTGATAAAAGGTAAAGCCACACAACACTATCGGCTAAGAGACAGTCAGGAGATGGCTGTCAGCAAGACCGTGGAGAGCTTTACCAATCGTCCTACGACAGAATATCTTTGGAATGCCAAACCGAGGTTTGGCAAGACTTTGGCAGTTTATGACCTTTGTATGCGCATGAAGTTCAAAAATGTGTTGGTTGTAACTAACCGCCCCGCCATTGCCGACTCGTGGTATTCAGACTATTTGAAATTTGTAGGACAAGAAAACTACCTTTTCGTTAGTCGTGTGTCGGCTCTCCTTGAACGCAAGGACACGCCTTGCCTCACGCGACAACAATATCTGGAATACATTAAGCAGCCCGGCAGGGTGAAGAACTGTATAGAGTTCGTGAGTTTGCAAGATCTGAAGGGTTCCATCTACTTCGGTGGAAGCTACGACAAACTGGAAGAAGTAGCCCAACACACGTGGGACTTGCTGGTCATCGATGAAGCCCACGAGGGGGTAGATACGTATAAAACAGATGTGGCTTTCGACCAGATCAAACGCAAGCATACTCTTCACCTCAGCGGCACACCATTCAAGGCACTGGCCAACGAGAAGTTCCCGCAAGACGCCATCTTCAACTGGACCTACGCCGACGAGTGCAAGGCAAAGGCTTCGTGGGACGAGAGCCGAGGAACCAACCCCTACGCTGAGATGCCGCGTCTCAATATGTACACCTATCGCATGAGCGATATTGTTATGGATAAAGTGCGCAAGGGCGTGGAGATAGACGGCGACACGGAGGCCTACGCTTTTGACCTGAACGAGTTTTTCAGAGTTGAACATGGCCACTTTGTTCATGAAGAAGCAGTAGATAAGTGGATTGACGCATTGAGCCGTCAGCAGCGTTATCCCTTCTCAACACCAGAGTTGCGTAATGAATTGCGCCATACTTTCTGGTTGCTCAATCGGGTGGACTCTGCCAAGAAACTGGCAGAAAAGTTGAGAGATACCAAACGGCATCCCGAATTTGCCAATATAGAGATTGTTGTCGCTGCCGGAGACGGAAAGACTGACAATGACGAAATCATAGAGGACGACAGTTCACTCAATCGTGTGCGCAAAGCCATTGCCGAGCATCCCCAGGGTACGATAACTCTCTCGGTGGGTCAGCTCACAACGGGTGTAACCATTCCTGAATGGACAGCGGTATTAATACTGAGCAATATGAAGAGCCCTGCACAATATATGCAGGCCGCTTTTCGGGCACAAACTCCTTATCTGTATATAGACGCCAATGGGGTGTATCATCGTAAAGAGAACGCTTATATCTTCGACTTTGACCCAGCTCGCACCCTTACCAACTATGAGGAAATGGCAAATGGCCTTTCGGCTGACACCGCCTCGGGTAATGGTGACAGTGACACACGCAAGCGACACATCCGCGAGCTACTCAACTTCTTCCCCGTGATCGGTGAAGACGAAGACGGGGAAATGATGCCGCTCGACGCCGAGCAGGTGATGCTCATACCTCGCAAAATACGATCAAAGGAGGTAGTGCGCAGCGGTTTTATGAGTAATTTCCTCTTTGCCAACATTTCCAGTATTTACGGTTGTTCTTCAGGCATTATTGACATTATCAATCAATTAGCCCCCGTAAAAGCACCCAAGAACAACGAGGTGAGTGCCGAAGAGGTGGAGGAGCTTTCGCATGATATAGACGAGGACGGAAATGCACAACCCGACCCAATGAAAGTTACGGCACTGAAAGAGGACCTGTTTGGTGATAAAATCTATGGAGAATCTAAAGAGGTGCTGGATGGTTTTATAGCAGAAAGCATACAAAAATACAGTCAGGCGAAAGAACATCAAGGGAAGAGTGCCGAGGAACAAATGATTGATAATGTAAGCACTCACCTTACAACTGTTTTATTCTCTGCTGCTGATAAAGAAGCAGAAGAGACACATGAGGATAAACTGACGAAACACAATCAAGGTGTGGCATCCGTTCGCATCAAGGAAGCGATAAATGAGCAAATCGGCACTCACTGCCATCAGGCATCCATCGACAAAAAGAAAATAGAACATCAGTGTGAATTGGATTGTCAAGGCAAAACTACCCAACAGCAAAAAGACATAAGAATTGAGGCTGAGGCAAAGAAGAAAGCCATTGAAGAAAACTTAATCAAAACTATCCAAGAAAAGACCGAGGACTTATTGGATAAAGGGGCAGAAATCATCGCCGACATTTACGAGCAGCAGCGTATTGATATAAAGAAAGGCAATACGGACGAGTTGATTCGTTGTCATTTGCGAGGTTTTTCACGCACCATCCCTTCGTTCCTTATGGGCTATGGAAACGAAGAAACGACATTGCAGAACTTCGACAGCAACGTACCTGATGAGGTGTTCTTAGAAGTAACAAGTATAACCAAGAAACAATTTCACCTGCTGCGTGACGGAGGCGACTACGTCAATGATGCGACCGGCAAAGTGGAGCATAGCCCAGGGCATTTCTTCGACGAGGTGGTGTTCAATGATTCCGTGCGCGAGTTCATGGCTTTACGCAAGCGTTTGGCCAACTATTTTGATCCCAAGGTGGAGGAGGACATCTTTAACTATATTCCTCCACAGAAAACCAATCAGATATTCACGCCGAAACCGATTGTGAAGAAGATGGTGGACCTGCTAGAACAGGAAAATCCTGGGTGCTTTGATGATCCCGACAAGACCTTTGCAGACCTCTATCTGAAATCCGGACAATATATCACTGAGATTGTAAAGCGTCTCTATAATAGCAAAGGACTCAAAGATGCCTATCCCGACAACGAGGAGAGATTACGCCACATCTTCAAACACCAGATATACGGATTAGCTCCAACGGAGTGCATCTATCGCATCGCCCTGCGCTATATCCTTGGCTTTGATGAAACTCTTCACATTCCGGAATCAGAGCATCATCTGAGACAAGCAGACAGCCTACCGGCTGCGAAGAATGGAACGATGCAGGATCTTTTAGACAAAGTCTTTATGGGCTAAAGTTTAGGAAAGTAGAATTACTTTATGTTAAACGGTAAAATTTTAGAAAGAAAATTGTAACGTAATGGGCAATCATAGAAAAAAGGTCATCCCGGAAGATGACCTTAACAGGGATTCCAATGATTGATCATGTCCAAAACGAAGTTCTACAGCATTCTTGAAGTTGGCAAGAAAAAAAGTGTCTACCGAAAACAATTTCGATAGACACAAGAACTATTAGCCAGATTATTCCACTACACTGAGCTTTCCTTGCATGTTATAGAATTTTCCGTCGGGAGCGGCAATGTTGGTCCACACCGTCCCTGTGTTGTAGTTCTGAACGTGTACTACATTAGATTTTGTAGAGTTGGGCTCAGACCAGTAAACCATGAATACGTTTGGTGATACCTCTACCACGGTAGGATTTACGTTGTCGGTTAATCCTTTGTAGATACCGTTAAGGCCAAGGAAGGTCATGTGGTGTGCATCCTTAAACGAGTTTCTGAAGGCAAAACTTCCAAAGTCCACCTTGATGGCGCGGCCGATAGGAGGGTAGGGTGTAGAGATTTTCCATGCTTGCTCGCCTTTGAACACCTTAGCGCCAAAGGCTAGTTCGTCTTTACCGGGAAGATTGGGATAGAGCGCTGTCATTGCTTTTATCAACTCCTCGCTTGACTTGCTCTGCTGTGCTGCCTTACGGAAGTCTGACAGATATTTAGCATCGAAGTCGAGTACTGCCGGTGAAAAGTCGGAAGACACGAAGTGTGCCGGTACCACCATGGCAGGTTGCAATGCCTGCATGTTGCTGATAACCGTTTGCCATTGTGCCAGACCCTTATCTCCTTGTGTGTCAGCTGTCCATAAATGCACGCCCTCTGTAACACTGCCTCCGCCAACAATGGCTTTCAGGCTGGGTATCCACACAAAGGGATGGGCCGTGTTGTCCTTGCTATATCTTATTTGTAAAGCATTACCCTCTATAGCCGGAAGCGAGTCTACTATTTGAGGAACGATGAGCGAGTCTGGTGCATCGCTCTTCAGTTGGTCTTTCCATACATTCAGTTTGAAGTCTTTAGAGGCCTCAATGAGATAGGCTGTTTGAGCAGTAGATAGTATCTGTGCCTCCGGAAACGCCTTATGAATGACATCCAGACCGAAGTAGAAGTCAGGATCGTTGTAAGAAATGAACACATATTTAAGGTTCTTTTTCAGAGCCTTTATCTCTTTCACCACTTCCTCGGCATATTGCTTCTGAAACTGCGCGTCGATGAGTGCAGCGTCTTTCTTGCCGTAAACAATAGTTGAGCTCACCGGGAAGATGGCTTTCGTTCCGGGGTTGTAGACTTTCAATGACAATCCTTTTGCGTTGGCACTTAGTGCGACGATTGCGAATATTGCCGCTAATATAAAATTCTTTAGTCTCATTTGTTTCCTTTCTTCTTTTCTGTTGTGAATAATTTCTGTTTGGCTATACAAAGATAGGCATAATAATAATAAATGCCAAGAGGCAACTTTTTGGTGTCATACTAACTTTTTGGTAGGAAATGGATGAATAGTAGCTTGGGCAGATGAGCCCTTAACTTGCTTTAACTTGTTGCTTTTCGTTCTTTGATAACTTTTGGCTATTTTTGCGCCTATAAGGAAGAAATAAGAAGAATATGGCAAAGAAAGAAGTCAATCCTGAGTATCTCACCTGTCCCATTCGCCAAGTGATCAGTCGTTTCGGCGATAAGTGGTCTTTGCTCGTGCTTTACACCCTTAACTCAAGTTCTGCGGGTGTGATGCGTTTCAGTGAGTTGCATGCTCACATGACAGACTGTTCACAGAAGATGCTCTCCAAGACTCTCAAGGAACTTAACGAGAGTCACCTCATAGATCGTAAGGTATATCCCGAGGTGCCCCCTCGCGTAGAATATCGTCTCACTGACATCGGCAAGTCGCTCATCCCCGCCATCGACCAACTCATTGGATGGGCCAAGATTCACTTCGATGATGTGGTGAGGCCTTAATACGATAGAAATAAAACGACGAAGAATGTAAGAAAAGAAATGTTCAACTCTCTTTCGGACGACGAAAAGAAAATTTCCTACTGACCCATGCAACGGTTTCTTCTATTGCTTTTATGAGCCGTTACGGGAGTCTGGGATAATTTTATAGGCAGATATTGAAGCTTATGGTTTATCTGTTCCATGATATAGAGACAGCCGAAGACACTGTTGCGTCAGCACCGTCAAGTAGCTCTTTGGCTTGCCAATCAAAACAAAGGAATATCAAAAAGAGAAGCTAAAGAAACAGAGTATAGATCGTGGACGAAGAACATTCATTGTAAAAGCACGGGTATATGAGTTGACTATGTGCCTTTCGAAGTTGGTTGTGCCGAATATATTTGTGCAAGTCACGCCTACTTCATATGTCTTAGTCCGATAACTCGCCTTCATATCGCAGAAATAGTTGTTGGAAATGGTATTGTCATTGCTATGATAATATTCGTTCATGCACTCTATCTGCCATTTGCCCGGCATCAGGAAGATGTTGAGCTTATGGCGGAAATATCGTAGGGAGGTTTTTTCAATCGATGATGAAGATGAACTCTGTCGGTTGAAGTTGACATCACTTTTCTCTTCAGCCGATAGCCAAGACAATGGATGCCATGAGAGTTCTATGCCTGTTGTGGCATGACGTTGGTTGATGGGCGTGCGCACATTGTTGACCATAAGGTCATAGTTGTACCAATTAACTGTGCCCGAAAGGGCAATGGAGAGCTTTCCCCAACCAACGGCCTTGCTTATTCTGCCATTGAGTATATAGCTGTCGGCATCACTCTCCTCTCCGTTTGCCTTGCGCATATAGAACCCTTCGGTGTAAGAACTGTTATAAAGAGGTATGCCGCTTGTGTGGTTATATGTAAAGCCAACAGATCCAGTAAGGCCATGTACGGGATTGCTGTACCGCCATGAGTGCATGACCATCCGTTTACGTGAATTCAACAGACTCCCTACGCCTTGCGATAGAGACATATAGTCGGTGAAGATAGGATAATCTGATAATTGGGAAAGCGAAAGCGCACTCCATGAACTGACGTAATCCAGATTGGTACTCACATATCCGTTGAGTTTGTACTCCATCATAACCGTTGGCTGAAAAACTGTTTGCCATCGCTTCATCATGCCCAACCTACGGTGAACAAAGCTGGTCCTACCTATAGCAATAATGCTGAAAGATTGAGATTTGTAAGATAATGAGGGGGCTATCCAAACATTGAATCGCTGATATTTATCAGTGGCTTTTATCATGGTATTGTCAATGTTTTGTCGTTGGTCGGTATATTCAGCCCCAATTCTCCATGTTAGGTATATTCCTGCAAGTTTGTGGCGGAAGTATGACGATGCATTCCAGAGCAGGTTGTGAATGGCGAGCCTCTCATTGTTTCCATCTTGAAGGAGGAGAGCCCCAGGCAGATAGCCATAATGCAGCCGAGTGGTAAATGACAGGCTATGGCTGTTGGACAGGTTCTTTATTATTCTCAAATTGTCTTCTATATACCTTTTGCGTGGTTCTACATTCTGCCTGACTTCAGTTTCATTCAACATTGACAACCCGCGCGAATAATTAAAGTCTACGTATCCACGTAGCGAATTGCTCACGAAAGTCTTGTCTGAGTTGACCTTATACAGCAATTCCCCATTCCATTCATTTCGTTTGCTGAATGCACACTGATTCTCTGTCACAGTGACGCCATCGGCACCGGCATCAATGAATGTTGTCGTGCGGTTCATGTTTTGTTCGGTCTTGTCTATAAGACCATCGGCTTGTAAACGGAGGTCTGTATCCTTATTCGGTTTGAAAAGCCAGTTGGTGGCAAAGAGGTTGGTATTGTTGAATGTGTATCGTTGTTGGTCAAGCGTGGGGTCGGTGAGACTTATGTTCTGCAGCTGTGCGCCATCGTCTGTTTCTGCGTTTTCATTAGCAAGGTCGGAAACTTCCCGCGATATGTCTTTTCCGGTATTGTTTGTCTTGAACATGCTGATGCTTTGTTTCTTTCTTGCGAAAAGCATGGTCAGAAGCCTGCCGTCACGAAGCCATGAGCCATCGCCTTGCAAGGTGTGTCCTCCCGATAGTTCAATGAGCTCTTGCCATACGTTGCGAGCATCGTCTTTAAGGACAATGTTTAATGCAGCCTGCTCGCTGAAGTTTACATCACGGAGCACACGCACCGGTTGGTGATTGTGCAGCACCTGTACCCTGCTCACCTTTTGAGCATTAAGATTCTCGCTTGCCAACGAGTATTTGCCGCCAAGCAAGTCCATGCCTTCAATATAAAATTTGTTTATAGCCTTTCCGTCAACGCTTATCTGTCCGTCTTGCCTAACTTCTATACCAGGAATTTTCTTTAGCACATCGGCTATGCTGCGGTCCTGCTTCTGCATATAAGCTGATACAAGATATGTTGTAGTGTCGCCGCGTTGCCATGCCTTGTCGGGAGTTATTCTGACTTCATTCAGCTCAAATGTCTTTTCTTTCAGCGTGTAGGTTTTGCCGTCAACAAACTCAGAAAGATTCATCTTGATGTTTTCAAACCCCATCTTGCTCATTTTGATTGACTGAGGCGATTTTCCTTGCTGTGGCTTCACGGCGAACGTTCCATTAGTTGCGCTTTGTCCGAATCCTGCGGGATGAGCCTTTGCGTCAAGCAAAATGACTGATACGCCTCCCAATGCTTTTCCGTTGGCATCCGCAATCTTGCCACTATAGGTCTGCCCGAAACAATTAGCTATTCCGGTGATAACAATACATATTATGGCAATGAACCTTCTCATTCTGGTATTTCTATCAAGCAAGCCTTTTTGTGTTCCGGTGGCATAGGACGCCCTTGCGCGTCATACATCTGCGAGCCAATGCCCATCGTCTGCATGGTGAACTGGCTGCTGTCCCATGCATGGAGCTTTATCAGCGCGGCAAGTTCCTTGGCCGTGCAGTGCTTAACCTTTTTCTTCCATGGCTTGACAGACTCTAGTAACTGTCCATTTTTTATTCCGACCGCCTCGAAAGCAAATACACCTTCCGATTCCGTGGCATATAAGATAAGTCCCGGCAAGCCGCATAGTTTCCAGGGTCCGTCACTGACCACTATATCAGGCGCATAATAAACAGTCCACGTGCGCCCTCGGTATTTCGTTTGAGCCTTATAAGCAGGATAACCTAAAATTACGGTATCACCATCCAGCAGTTCCCAATCCAGCTCAGGCATTCTTTCCTCATAAGTATAGTTGCCCCAAATATTGTCCATATATGTGAGCCTTCCAGCCTTTGGGTAGTTCTTGAATACGGCATAGTTGGTCATATGTCCAAGAAGCTTCATCTTCCGCAATATTTCGATAATCTCATACCTGTTGTAACCGCAGGCAAGCAGGCTGTCTATAACCCTATCAGAGCGATACGACTTGAAGTTGTAGAAGCACGAACAACTGTCGCCAATATCAAGAATGTTGTCGCAAGTTTGCCGCTGTCCGTCCTCAGTCAACTTATAGGTAGTCCTATACGTAACAGAGATACAATATGCGGAGCAAGCATATAATAATGCTAAAAAGAATAATAACCTTTTCAATGTAGATGAAATGTCATTATAGTTAAGAGTCCTTATGGATACGCAAAGATTCTTTTTATTGTCATATTTGGAGTGGTTCATATTCAGGCTTCATTAGTATTTTTATGTTAATAGTATTACAATTTGCAAATATAGCACTATTTTATGAAAGTCGCAAATTGGCGGGAAGAAATTTATTCCCAGTAACATATCCTCCAGCGAGAGACATCCGAGCATAAAGCATACTCTTCGCTTGTGGACGTTCCACGGTGCATCTTTACAAGTTGAGCACAGTTTTATGGTGCCCTAAATGCATGATAACAAAAAAAATAGTTGAATTCCTATTCCACCCATTCCACCCATCTTGTACATCGCTGTATATCAAACAGATACACGGTTAGGGCAGGTGCAAAACATCTCATCCACATCTCACCCACATTCCACCCACATCTCACCCTCCGTTTTTCAGCCTATCCCTTATCATGAGGTGTATGGTCCGGTTTCCGGAATAAGCTTTATGGATGAGCATAAGAATGTGTTTTGGGCCTCAGGGAGCATATTGATTGGCAAATGATGCCGTTTTGCTTTGCTATAATGCCCTTTTTGCTTGCTAAAACAGGCATTTTTGATGAGTAAAATCATGCTTTTTGAATGGTCTTTGAATGGATTTTAATAACTATCAGATATTCAATACATTACATACTTTGTACTAAGACCTATGAAGTATGCTGCTTGCTGCACGAAAAAAGCGCCCTTAAGGAGTGTTGGCCTCCCTAAGAGCGCATTAGCTGATCGGTATAACGTACTGTTATTCTTCTACGGGGCTGAAGTCATCCTTGCCTACTCCGCACACCGGGCATACATAGTCATCGGGTAAATCTTCAAATGCTGTTCCGGGCGCAATGCCGTTATCAGGATCTCCAACTGCTGGGTCGTACACCCATCCGCAAACATCGCATACATACTTTTTCATAATTGTCTTGTATTACTTGGTGAATAAATATAATTAATGTGTCTCTGTTTGTTCTTTCAAATGCTTTTCCACCCTGTCGGTTATCTGCTCCGGCGTGATGTTGTAGAGGCAAGCCAAGTCGCCTCTTCGGCATGGTTTGTTGCCGTAGACGGAGCAGGGCCGGCAGTCTAGTTGCAGCCCTATGGCATCGTCGGGGCTTTGGTTCCATCCCATGAAGCCTGCATAGGGATGTGTGGCTCCCCAAATGCTCACCACGGGTGTGTGGGTGAGCGATGCCAGGTGCATGTTGGCCGAGTCCATGCTGACCATCACGTCGAGGTGACTCATCAGTATGAGCTCTTGCGAGAGGCTGGCCAGATTTTTAGGAACATTGGTGCACTGGGGATATTGGGCTGCCCATTGGTCTATGAGCTTGGTTTCCTTGTCGCCTCCTCCGAACAGAAATATCCTGGCATTCTTGTGCTTTTGCGCCAGCAACTTGATGACTTGCAGCATTCTTTCGGCAGGATATTGCTTGCACTCGTGGGCAGCAAAGGGTGCTATGCCTATCCACTGCTGGCCTTGTGGCTTGTTTCCGAATAGCTTGGGCAGCAGAGTCATGTCGCCCCCTTGTTCAGAAAACAGGCTTGTGAAGTTGAGCTTCACGGGGTAGCCCAGCCTTTCCAGCACGTCGGCATAGTTTTGGAAGGATGTGGGTTGCTGCGCCAACACCTTATTATTATAAGCGCACAGCTTGCGTTTTCCGTCGTGATGCTTGTTGATGTGCTTGCACCTATATCCTCCGATGACGAATCTGAGCCTGAGATATTTCGACCGCAGCACGTCATGAAAGTCGGCTATGGCCGTGGGTTGCTTGGCCAGGAGCCTTGAATAGAGCTTGTTGAGTCCTGGCAAACCGCGATATTCGCCCTTCACGTCGGCTGCCATGAAGCCCACGTTGGGCGCCAATCCCTCAAAGAGGAACCTCACCCTAGGCCTGCTGCACACGGTGATGCGCAGGTTGGGGTATTGATGTGCCAGCGAAAATATCACGGGCACCATCATGGCAACGTCGCCTAAGGCCGAAAATCTGATGATGAGCAGGTGTTGTGGCTGCATGTCTGATGCGTTAGGAGTTTTGTTTCTTGTAGAGCACAGGGTTGGTAGACGGGTCGTTATACATCTTCATCTGCCGATAAACCTTCATGTATTTCCGTCCCGCCTTGATGTCGTCCAGCAACTGGTCGATGGCCGTGGAGAGGTCCTTCTGCTGCTCCAGCAGTATGAAGAGCTTGTCGGCGCACTTCTCCAGATGCTCTTTGCTGGCATCTGTTCGCATGGTTTGCTCCTTCATGTGATAGATTTTCAGGGCCAGTATAGACAGCCTGTCGATGGCCCATGCGGGGCTTTCGGTGTTGATGGTGGCATCTTCGTTAGGTGTAACGTCGCAAAACAGCTGTCTGAAGTAAGAGTCTATCTGCTCCACCAGGTCGGTGCGGTCTTGGTTGCTGCGGTCTATGCGATGCTTGAGGTTCATGCCTTCCACCGCATCCAAGTGCGGGTCGCGTATCAAATCCTCAAGATGCCACTGCACCGTGTCGATCCAGCACTTCAGGTAAAGCCTGTTTTCAATAGAGTCACGGTCGTAAGGGTTACTGATAGGGGTGTCTACGTTATCCATGACATGATAGTCGCGGATAGCTTGATTGAAAATCTCGTTGCAATGTTCGGTAAAAGACATATCAATGTATGTTTTTGAATGTGTTGCAAAAATAATGCAATTTGTGGGAAAGACAAAATTATTGAGTTCTTTTTTGCCATTTTTAATGTATATGCGTCATATTATGAAGTTTCAAGCTCAGGTGCGACAAGTGGTTGGCTTAGGCTTTAAAAATCTTCAAAAAACTGCACAAACGCCTTTGTTTGTGCAAGAATGTTTGCTTTTTTTATCATTTTATTTGCAAACTTGAATTTTTCTTTGTTTCTTTGCACCCGATTTTTAATTAGCAAATAATAATTTAACATTTTAAAAGCAACTATTATGTCAGAAATTGAATCAAAAGTTAAGGCTATTATCGTTGATAAACTTGGTGTAAACGAGGATGAGGTTAAGCCCGAAGCAAGCTTCACAAACGATCTTGGTGCAGATTCTCTGGACACCGTTGAGTTGATCATGGAATTCGAGAAAGAGTTCAATATCTCTATTCCTGACGAGAAGGCTGAGAAGATCGCTACTGTAGGTGACGCTATCAAGTACATCGAAGAAAACGCAAAGTAATTTTTTTGCGGCGTTTTATTCGATTTATTGTTAGTGTAAACTTTTATTTTAATGGAATTAAAAAGAGTAGTAGTAACAGGACTCGGTGCTGTTACCCCCTTGGGCAATAATCCTGAAGACACTTGGCAGGCTATGCTGGAGGGTAAGAGTGGTGCTGCTCCTATTACGCAATTTGATACGACTCAGTTTAAGACGCACTTTGCCTGCGAGGTGAAGGGCTTTGACCCTAAAGACTATCTCGACAGGAAGGAGTTCAGGCGTATGGACCGCTATACACAGTTGGCTATGGCGAGTGCCATTCAGGGCATCAAAGATTGCGGATTAGACTTAGACAAGGCCGATAAAAACCGTATCGGCGTGATTTATGGCGTAGGTATCGGCGGTATCAACACCTTCCAGCAGGAGGTGGTAGACTATGGGCAGCATCTTGACAGAGGCCCTATGTTCTCGCCGTTCTTCATACCTATGATGATTTCCGACATCGCCGCCGGACACATCAGCATTCACTTCGGATTCCATGGACCTAACTATGCCACCACGTCAGCGTGCGCTTCATCGAGCAACGCCCTGGCTGATGCCTTCAACCTCATACGTTTGGGCAAGGCCGACATGATTGTGGCAGGTGGTGCAGAGAGCGCTATATGCGCCTGCGGTGTGGGTGGCTTCAACTCTATGAAGGCTCTCTCCACACGCAACGACGACCCTGAGCACGCGTCACGCCCCTTCTCGGCCAGCCGAGACGGCTTTGTGATGGGCGAAGGTGCTGGTTGCCTTATCCTGGAAGACCTTGAGCACGCAAAGGCTCGTGGCGCCAAGATATACGCAGAGATGGTGGGTGAGGGCGAGAGTGCCGACGCTTACCACATCACGGCAAGCCATCCGGAGGGTCTGGGAGCCAAGCTCGTTATGCAAGCTGCCCTGGACGACGCCGGTCTGAAGCCTGAAGACATCGATTACATCAATGTTCACGGCACGTCAACTCACGTTGGCGACATCTCAGAGGCCAAAGCCATCAAGGATGTATTCGGCGATCATGCTTATAAACTCAACATTTCGTCTACCAAGAGTATGACAGGTCACCTCCTGGGTGCCGCCGGTGCCGTTGAGGCAATGGCCTGCGTGCTGGCTGTGAAGAACGATGTTGTTCCTCCTACCATCAATCATGTGGAAGGCGATGACGATCCCGAGCTAGACTATAACATGAACTTCACGTTCAACAAAGCACAGAAGCGTGAGGTGCGTGTAGCACTTAGCAATACCTTCGGGTTCGGCGGACATAACGCATGCGTTATTTTCAAAAAGTATGTTGATTAATTTTTTCGATAAGATAAGGCTCCCTTTCCGCAAGGAAAAGGAGCTTTATTCTTCTTTGTATCATGTCATAGGGCTCTATCCCCACAACATCAGCTACTATAAGCTGGCCCTCATGCACAAGAGTGTGGCACGGCGCAACGCTAAAGGGCGACCCGTGAATAATGAGAGACTTGAGTTTTTGGGAGATGCCATACTGGATGCCATCGTAGGAGATATCGTTTACGAGCACTTTCCCGGCAAGCGCGAGGGCTTTCTCACCAATACCCGCTCCAAACTTGTGCAGCGCGAGACGCTCAACCGCCTGGCCGATGAGATGGGAATAACCAACCTTGTGCTCTCCAGCGGGCACAGCTCGTCACACAACAGCTATATGGGTGGCAACGCCTTCGAGGCGCTTGTGGGCGCGTTATACCTCGACAGAGGCTACGATGCCTGCATGTTTTTCATGAAGCAACGCATCTTGGGTGAGCTCATCAACATAGACAAGGTGGCTTATAAAGAGGTTAACTTCAAGTCGAAACTGTTGGAGTGGAGCCAGAAAAACAGAGTGAACGTGAGCTTTGAGATGCTCGATCAGAAGCAAGATGAGAGCGGAAGCCCTTTGTTTCACTATCAGGTAATCATAGAAGACCTTAAAGGCGGTCAGGGAAAAGGCTACTCAAAGAAGGAAAGTCAGCAACAGGCAGCCAAGCTAACGCTGCAAAAGCTGCGTCGCGAGCCACAATTCATCGACCAAGTGTTTGCCGCTAAGGGCAACAGAACAAAGATGGAGGAAGAGCCGGTGGACTTGGTGCCCACAATGGAGCCACAAAACGATTTCATTGTAGGCAGCAAGCCTCAGGAAGAGAAGCACGAGACAGCCTTCAAGACAGAGGTGTTTAGCGACACACCAGAGCCTGTCCGCACGAAGACAACGCCTGTGGGTGGCGGTAAGAAGCATGATGCCGACGAGTTCGACCTGTCTGACATCTCAGCCAAAGAGCCCCCCTCGCGCGAAGAAATCATTGCCGCGGCTGAGGAGGCTGCCTTTAATGAGAGCGCAGAGAACAAGTAACCGCCTTGACATCTGCAGGGCATGGCTAGGATAAATCATAACCAGCCTAGCAGCTATCCGATAGCTCTAGGCTGATTTTCAGTTTATCAAAGAGCTTCAGAGTATTATAAAGGTCATCCTACGAAGGCTTCTTGCTGGGATAAGTAAGCCAAACGAACGCTTAAAGCAATGGTACCGGCAGTCAAAGATGTGAATTTTTGCATTGCCTGACCCATTTAACAGAGAATTAAAAACATATCTATTAATTACATTTTAAATATTATGAACAACAAACTAAAGAAACGTTACCTTGTATTGTTGGTGATGCTGCTGTGCTGTCTGAGTGGTATAGCGCAGACTCATACGATATTTGGTACAGTGAAAGACGCGAAGGGCACTGAGATTATCGGCGCCACAGTAACTGCCCCCGGCACGAAGGCAGGAGCGGTAACCGACATTGACGGTAAGTTTTAGATTCAAGTGCCAGATGGAACAAAGCAGCTGAAGATTACCTATGTGGGCTTTTCAGACCTGATGGTGAATGTTCAGAATCGCACAAACATCAGCTGTGTGCTTAAGGAAGATGCCCAAATGCTTGACGAAGTTGTGGCAATAGGTTATGCCAAGGTTCGTAAGGCTGACCTGACAGGTAGTACCGTGAGCGTAGGAGGCAAAGATTTGGCTTCCAGGCCTGTGGCCACTGCCGCAGAAGCACTGCAGGGTAAGGCTGCCGGTGTGAACATCGTGTCGCAGAGCGGAGCGCCCGGTGCCGATGTAAACATAACGGTTCGTGGCGGAACATCTATCACCCAGAGCACCACACCATTGTATATCGTAGATGGTTTTGAGATGGAGAATGCTTTGCAGCAGATAGACATCAATGATATAGAGACCATCGACATCATGAAGGATGCCTCGGCTACGGCCATTTATGGTGCAAGAGGTGCCAACGGCGTAATCATCATAACCACCAAGAGTGCCAAGGAAGGCAAGACACAAGTTAACTATAACACTTATTATAGCTGGAATTGGCTGGGTAAGAAGTTGGATGTATTGGGTACGCTCGATTACGTTAAGTATGAGTATGAGCTTCAGACACTGGCTGGAAACGAGGCCAATTTTGCCAGTTTCTATGGTGGTGACGTGTCGTCAGCCGACTTTTACACAAGTGCTTATAGCAGAATTAACGACATGTATGCCAACCGTAAGGGCATAGACTGGCAAGATGAGGTGTTCGGAGGCACAGGCTCGTCGATGAATCACAATCTGAGCATAAGCGGAGGAAATGATAAGACCAAATATTTGCTCTCATATAATTATACGGGTGAGGACGGTATACTGTCTAAGCACGGCGTTGACAAGAATTCTATCCGCCTGAAACTTAATCATGAGTTGTGGAAAGGCGTGCGCTTTGACTTTGCAACGAGCTTTCAGAATACAAAACTTGAGGGCGGCGGCTCACTCTCAGGCTCACTCAAAAACATTATTCTTCAGCCGGCAACAGGTGGTGCCCGATTCACAGACGAGCAGATGCTGGGCGAGGATATCTCTGAAGACATGATGTCTATCGACTCTCAATATGATATAGAAAATCCGCTGTTAAGTAACGAGAGTATAGATAATACCAAGCGCACAAGGCTCTGGACGATGAACGCAGGTATAGAGTTCGACTTCCTGAAAGACTTTACCTGGCGCACTGCCTACAGTTATACGTGGCAGCAGGCACGTGCCGACTATTGGGATAAGGGCTATACACGTGCCGCAAAGAACAATGGCGGCCCTTATGGATACAGAAACAACGCCGAGCAATCTACCTGGCAGATCACCAACACCTTGAACTGGGCGCACAAGTATGGGCTCCATCACGTGAACGTGCTGTTGGGACATGAGGTCTACAACCGTGGAAAGATGAATCTGAACAACGAGTATCACAATTTCCCGGAGGCAAATTTCGGCTTGAACAATGTCACGATGGCTACTCCTTATTCTTGGGCATCGGGCAAGAGCGAGCGTGGATTGGTTTCTTTCTTCGGCAGAGCTTCTTACAACTGGAACGAAAGATACCTCCTCACAGCTACCTTGCGTACCGATGGCAGCTCTAAGTTCGGCAAGGGGCATAAGTGGGGTTGGTTCCCATCAGCAAGTGCTGCATGGCGCATCACTGAGGAGCCGTGGATGCGACCCACCAAAAACTGGCTGTCAAACTTGAAGCTGAGAGTGGGTATAGGTACCACCGGCAACGACAATATAGATGACAATATGTATGCCACGGACTACGGAGCAGGCTATTATACCAATGGCTCTGAGGTGATACCTACCCTCGTTCCTGGTTCAACTGTTGGTAATCCCGAGGTGAAATGGGAGAAAACCACGACGGTGAATGTGGGTCTTGACTTCGGCTTCTTTAAAGGAAGGCTGAACGGAAGCATTGATTATTACAACAACAAGTCAGACAATCTGCTCATCCAAAACCGCATACCTACATCCACAGGCTATTCTTATCAGTATCAGAACTTGGCCTCTATACGCAACACAGGTGTAGAGATTGTATTGAATTCTACCAATATCTCTACCAAGAACTTCACTTGGAACACCAATCTTAATATCGCTTTCAACCACAACAAAGTGTTAAGTCTGTATGGCAGCGACAGCGAAAACAATTATATGATACAAGACTATGACAGCCGTATGTGGTTCAAGATAGAAGAGGGAAAGCCCTTAGGACAGTTCTATGGATACAAGGTTGCGGGTGTCTATACCACCGACGACTTTACGCAAAATGCTGATGGTTCATATACCTTAAAGGATGGTGTGCCTTCTCTGAAAGGACGCACCAGAAGCGCTGTCAAGCCCGGTGACGTGAAGTATGTGTGCACGGCAGGACAAACGGATGCCAAAGGCAATCCCGTGTGGAGCACCGATGACAGAACCGTGATAGGCAATGCCAACCCTGATTTTACCGGTGGTTTGGGCAACACGTTCAGCTACAAAGGCTTTGATCTGAATATCTTCATGAACTTCTCTGTGGGTGGCGACGTGTTCAACATGAACACCCAGAGATATATAGGCCCCTATTTGCCCAACCAGAACACACTGGCTGCCATGGCTAACAGGTATACCTTGATCGATCCGCTCACCGGTAAGGAAACAACAGACTTGGCTCGTTTGGCTCAGCTCAACCCCAATCAGCATGCACAAAGTCAGATGTGGAGCGTTCACAGCGACAACAGAATAGCCATATCCGACCCTCTCGACACCTATATAGAAGACGGCAGCTACCTCAGGCTGAGCACTATCACCCTGGGATATACCTTCCCCAAGACATGGATGCAAAAGGTTAAGGTGCAGAGCCTGCGACTGTATGCCACGCTCAATAACATTTGCACCATTACGGGATATGACGGCTTCGACCCTGAAGTGTCAGCTTCATCCAGTGCCCTTACGCCCGGTATAGACAATTCTGCCTATCCCCGTTCAAAGAGTTTCGTAGTTGGCATGAATCTTACGTTCTAAATTTAATTAAGCAACAATCATGAAAAAGAATATAATATGCCTGTGCATGTCTGCGCTGATGATGTTGGGGCTTGCCTCATGCAGCGATTATCTTGACATGCCTTCAGAAAGCAAGTATAAAAGTGAAACGGTTTTCGAGGATGTCAACAAGGCAGAGATGGCCGTGTTGGGGTGCTATCCTCAGACATTCAACCGCGAGTTCTTCTATCAGCTCGGTATGGGCACCGACGAATGTTTCTCTACCGAGGGCGAGACAAACTCAAAAAACCAGATAGCTAATTATGTCTATACGTCGTCTAATGCGCCCACCGGGCTGTATAACTCGATGTATAAGGGCATCGAGTATGCCAATGTGTGCATCAAGAAGTTGCAGGGCATGAGCAGCACTGATGCTTCCGAGCAGAAAAAGCTCAACCATCTGTTGGGCGAAGCTTTGGCCATACGCGCCGAGAACTATTTCAATTTGATACGTTTCTTCGGTGATGTGCCTTTCATCACCACGCCTACTTCAGACGCCAGCAGCTTCTACTCGTCGCGCACAAGCCGTGACACCATATACGACCATATCATAGCCGATATGCAGCGTGCCGTGTCACTGCTGTCGTGGGCCAGCGAGAAGACGGTCGGAAGTGAGAGCGAGCGCTTTACGAAAAACGCCGCTTACGGCACATTGGCCCGTATAGCCCTCTATGCGGCAGGCTATTCGCTCAGATGGGATCTCAACACTTACGATCCCTCTTCCGTAAAGATGGCCAAGCGTAGCGATGAAGCGCGCATCAGGCAGTTCTATCAGATTGCGGCTGATGCCTGCAAGGCAGTGATCGACCGGGGTGAAAACTCATTGCTGCCATCTTATGAAACGGTGTGGAGAGACATTCTTGAGAAGAAGTTCGACAACGAAACCATGCTTCAGGTGGGCCAGTACGGCACACAGGTGAGCAGCTATAACGTGGGTTACACCAACGGCATCTTCTCACACACTAATACGATGTATGGAAAGGCTGCGCCCCAGATGATAGCCAATCCCGTTTATTACTTCGACTTTGCTGATGGCGACCAGCGCCGCGACGTGGCTATTTGCAATTATGGCTATGACGGAACAAAAGACAAAGTGGGCACCAGAAAGCTGAATGGCTATCCCAGTATGACTATCGGAAAATTTCGTGTAGACTGGAAAACTGATGCGGGTGCGAAAGTGAATGTCAGGGAGATAGACTTTCCTTTGCTCAGATACTCTGACGTGCTGCTTATGTATGCTGAGGCTCTCAATGAGCTGAACAATGGCGCTACGCCCGAAGCGGTCAACGCACTTCGCCAAGTACGCCTGCGCGCTTTCGGTGGCGATGCCTCAAAGGTGGGCGACATACCTACCGCGCACGATGCTTTCTTGAAGGCTATTCAGGAAGAGAGAAAGCTGGAGCTGGGCTTCGAGGGATGGCGCCGTACCGATTTGGTGAGATGGAACATCCTATATGAAACACTTACGCAGACCAAGGCCGACCTGTTGAAGATGGCTGCCGGTGAGGGCCGCTTTGCCAACATAGACCGCTATGCGGCCTATAAGCCCGAGACACCAAGCGGATTTAACTCGCCTCTTGTGCGCATGAGCTACACTGCCATCACTCGTTCTGATTCTGCGGCTTATGCAAAGCAAGGCTATACCGTGCAGAATATGTATCAGGCTACCAAGGGATTTATCAACAGCAATCATAACATCTCGGCAAAAGAAGCATGGATGACAACCTCTCTCTTCCGTGGATTGGAGAAGAATAAGGTGGAAATACTTCCGCTCAACACTACTTCTATCATTGACATCAACAAGGGATTGCAAGGTCAGCAGCATCCGTTGTATTAATATTCACACGCATGACTAACGAGCGGTTGGTGCCTGAAGGAGGGTGCCAACCGTTTTTTCTTATCTTGCAAGCGGGCCGCTGAAGGGCCCGGAAGGGTGAAAAGATGATAAAAAGCGTGCCGACATGCGCCTTTTAATGGTTTTTTCTTAATTTTGCCGGAAAAATATACAAAGCTTTGAGATACATTATCAAGACAATGTTGTGCCTTTGCATGCTCGTCGTGCTGTGCTGTTGCGGAGGCCGCAAAAAGATGGTACGCTCGCAGGCCGACCTGCCGGGCAGCCGCATAGGCGTGCAGCTGGGCACCGTGGCTGACACAAAGGCTTCGGCCATGGAGCATGACAAGGAGGGCACACAGGTGGAGCGGTTCACCAAGACGGCAGATGCCATACAGGCGCTGATGCAAGGCAAGGTGGACTGCGTGATAGAAGATGAGCTTCCGGCGCGGGCCTTTGTGGCGCAGAACGACGGTCTGGCACTGCTGCCCCAGGCTTTCAGCAAAGACGATTATGCCTTTTGCGTGAGCCGCGACAGGCAGAGTCTGGCACGGCAGATAAACCATGCGCTGAGGCTGTTGGCCAACGATGGCACGCTCGACTCCATACGCCGGCGCCACGTGCAGGGCGGAATGGGCGTGGCCTATCAGCCCAAAGCCATAGGCAGACCCAACGGCAGGCTCGTGGTGGCCACCAATGCCACCTTCAAGCCTTATGAGTATTATCAGGACGGACGCATCGTAGGCATAGACATCGACATCATGCAGGCCGTAGCCGATGTGCTGGGCATGACACTGCAAGTAGAGGATATGAACTTCGATGCCGTGCTCACCTCCGTGCAGACGGGCAAGGCCGACGTGGGAGCATCGGCCCTCACGGTGACCCCCGACCGCCAGAAGAACGTGTGCTTCACCCAGTGCTATGCCCAGAGCAAGCAGGTCATCATCGTTCCGGTGGCCGCGCATAGGCAGGCGGCGCAGTCGTTAGGACAGAAGTTTAGGCAAGACTTTCTGGTAGACGGCCGCTATCTCTACTTGCTGCAAGGACTGGGCAACACCCTCATCATCACCTTCTTTGCCATTCTCATATCCCTTTTTCTGGGCTCACTCATCGCCATTGTGCGCACCACACACGACCGCACGGGACGTTATGTAGTGGCCAACGCCCTGTGCAAACTCTTCCTGGTGGTGATAAGGGGCACGCCAACCATGGTGCAACTGCTCATCATCTACTATGTTATCTTTGCCGCGGCCGATGTGAGCAAGGTGTTTGTGGCCGTAGTGGCCTTTGGCATCAACTCGTCGGCCTATCTTGCCGAGGTGGTGCGCAGCGGCATTATGTCGGTAGATCGCGGACAGCTGGAGGCCGGACGCTCGTTGGGGCTCAGCTACGGGCAGACATTGCGCCACGTCATCCTGCCACAAGCCTTCAAGAATGTGCTGCCTGCAATAGGCAATGAACTTATCACACTGCTCAAGGAAACGTCTATCAGCGGTTACATAGGGCTTATGGACCTTACCAAAGGCAGCGACATCATACGAAGCATTACTTACGATGCCATGCTGCCCTTGGGCATCGTGGCTCTCATCTACCTGGCCATCGTGCTCACACTGTCGTCGGCCGTGGGCGCACTCGAAAAGAAATTAAGAAGCAATGAACGCATCAGATAACACACATCAGGGCGCTGAGCCCATCCTGAGCCCTGCAGATGGGCGCAAGCCGCTCATCTGTATAGAGCATCTGCACAAGGCTTTCGGCAGCCACACCGTGCTCAGAGACATATCCACCACCGTGCGCCAAGGCGAGGTGATAGCCATCATAGGCCCTTCGGGCTGTGGAAAATCCACCTTCCTGCGCAGCATCAACCTGCTGGAGAAGCCTACCTCCGGACACATATACTTCGAGGGCACCGACATAACGTCGCCCGAGATAGACATCAACAAGATGCGCGAGCGCATCGGCATGGTGTTTCAGCAGTTCAATCTCTTTCCCAATCTCACCATACGCCGCAACATTATGCTGGCACCGGTCACGCTGGGCAAGATGTCACGGCAGGAAGCTTCAGACACGGCCATGCAGCTCTTGCAGCGCATAGGATTGGCCGACAAGGCCGACGAATGGCCTGACAGCCTGTCGGGTGGGCAACGGCAGCGCGTGGCCATAGCGCGCGCACTGGCCATGAACCCCGACGTGATGCTCTTTGACGAGCCCACCTCGGCCCTCGACCCGGAGATGGTGGGCGAGGTGCTGCAGCTCATGCGCGAGCTGGCACACACGGGCATGACGATGGTTGTGGTTACTCACGAGATGGCTTTCGCGCGCGAGGTGGCCACAAGGGTGCTCTTCTTCAGCGATGGGGTGATAGAAGAGGAGGGCCGCCCCGAACAAGTGTTCGCTCATCCGAAGTCCGAACGGCTGCGTGCCTTTTTGGGTAAGATGCTCTGACGGCGCGCACCCTGCTGCTTGTCACGCCTTCTCTCAGCCCGTCGGCTGCTCAAGACGAAAAGGCGGCATGCCCCTCCTTGTCAGACAAAAAGGGCATAACGGCTCTTCAAAAAGGCCTATTTTAGGTCACAAAAGTGCCTATTTCGCATGGTAAAATGGGCACTTTTGTAAATCGTATGATAGTCAATGAGTTATAAGAAACGCCAATATGACGGCTTCTCCACCCTCTGCCTTGCTGCTTGTTCGGCTTCGCCCGGCTAGTCCGTCAGGCAGTCTCTGATTTTGATTTTGGGCATCAGGTTTGGGGAATTGTAGGTCACGGTACGGTGGAATAATTTCAGAAAGTTAGAAAAACATTTGCATAGCCCAACTTTTATTTGTAATTTTGCAGCGTTCAGAGGAATGAGGGGCTCTACGAGAGTTCCTCATTTTTATTTATAAACGCGAAATCTATGATAGATAAAAACGTGGTAAAAAGCTTGGTTGACCAGTGGCTGGAAGGTAAGGAGTACTTTCTGGTGGATCTGCAAGTCAGCCCTGATGACAAAATCGTGGTTGAAATAGACCATGCCGATGGTGTGTGGATAAACGACTGTGAGGACCTGAGCCGCTTCATCGAGGCTCATCTCAACCGGGATGAGGAAGACTATGAGCTTGAAGTGGGCTCGGCGGGCATCGGTCAGCCCTTTAAGGTGCATCAGCAGTATGTCAACAACATTGGCAATGAAGTAGAGGTGATGGACCAGGAAGGCCACAAGCTCAAGGGAATACTGAAGAGCGTAGACGGCAACAACTTTGTTGTGAGCGTGAGCGAAAAGGTAAAACCCGAGGGCAAGAAGCGCCCCGTGAAGATGGACGTGGACCATACGTTCGACATGGATAATGTAAAATATACTAAATACGTAATAAGTTTCAAGTAAATAGCTATGCCAGCAAGAAAGAAAGAAGACAACACTCCCAACATGATCGAGACGTTCAAGGAGTTTAAAGACAATAAGAATATCGATCAGACCACGCTCGTCAGCGTGCTGGAGGAGAGTTTCCGCAATGTCATCGCAAAGATTTACGGCTCAGACGAGAACTTCGACGTCATTGTGAACCCTGCTAAGGGCGACTTCGAAATATACCGCAACCGTACCGTAGTGGCTGATGGTGAGGTGGAAGACGACAACAAACAGATAAGCCTTACCGACGCACGGAAGATAGAAGCCGACTATGAGGTGGGCGAGGATGTGAGTGAGAAGGTGGACTTTGCCAAGTTCGGACGCCGCGCCATACTCACCTTGCGCCAGACACTGGCCAGCAAGATTCTTGAACTGGAGCACGACACGCTCTACAACAAGTATAAGGACCGCGAGGGACAGGTGATCTCGGCCGAGGTTTATCAGGTGTGGAAACGAGAGGTGCTGCTCGTAGACGATGAGAACAACGAGCTCATACTGCCCAAGCAGGAGCAGATAAGCGGAGACCAGTATCACAAGGGCGAAACCGTGAGAGCCGTCATACTGCGCGTAGACAACGAAAACAACAACCCAAAAATCATTCTTTCGCGCACAAGCCCCATATTCCTGGAGCGTCTGCTAGAGGCTGAGGTGCCCGAGATACAAGACGGACTGATAGCCATCAAGAAGGTGGCGCGTATGCCGGGCGAGAGAGCTAAGGTGGCAGTAGAAAGCTATGACGACCGCATTGACCCTGTGGGAGCCTGCGTGGGCGTGAGAGGAAGCCGAGTGCATGGCATAGTGAGAGAGCTGTGCGGTGAGAACATCGACGTGATAAACTACACCAGCAACACCAAACTCTTCATACAGCGCGCCCTGAGCCCCGCTAAGGTGAACAGCATCAACATAGATGAGGAGAACATGAAGGCTGAAGTGTACTTGCAGCCCGAGGAGGTGAGCCTGGCCATAGGCCGAAGCGGAATGAACATCAAGCTGGCCTCCATGCTCACAGGATATACCATAGACGTGTTCAGAGAGGTGGAGAACAACGACGAAGAGGATATCTACCTTGACGAGTTCTCTGATGAGATAGACCAATGGGTGATAGATGCCATCAAGGGCATAGGACTGGAGACAGCCAAGCAGGTGCTCAACGCTCCGCGTGAAATGCTCATCGAGAAGGCTGACCTGGAGGAAGAGACGGTTGACAACGTGATTAAGATACTTAAAGCAGAATTCGATAATTAATAAATAGTTGATGAACATCAGATTTAACAAAGCAGTAAGAGAATTAAATGTGGGACTCCAGACGGCAGTGGTGTTCCTGAAAAAGCGACCGGAACTCGGCGAAGTGAAGGAAGATCCAAACTTCAAGCTCAACGAGAACCAGTATAAGGCACTCCAGAAGGAATTCAAGAAAGACCAGGATGTAAAGAAAGTGGCCGAGAAACTCTTCACCAAGAAACCCAAGGAGAAGAAGCCTGCAGCCAAGCAAGCCGACAATAATGCCGACAACTTGCTCAGAGGCAACCGCCAGCAATACAAGCCGGTGGGAAGAATAGACCTTGACCAACTGGGAGCAAAGCACGTTGCTGGCAAGTCTGGTGCGTCTATCAATAACCCTAAGCCCGAACAGAAGCCCGCTGCCGTAAGCTCTGAGAAGGCGCAAAAAGCCGTTGAGGCTGAGCCTCAGGTGCAGAAAGAGGCACCCAAGCAACAGCCACAGCAGCCTAAGCCACAGGCTAAGGAAGAGCCAAAGCCTAAGAAACCTGAAACTATAACCACCGAAACGCAGCCACAACCTGCCGTTAAGCAGGCTGCAAATAACGTTATGCAAACGGAAAAGAAAGTAACAAAGCCTGTTCAGAATACAACGGACGACAAACAGCAGAAAGCCGAACAGACCGCTCAGACCGACAATAAGAAAGGCATCTTCACGCTCAAGAGCGAGAAGAAAATGCTCAACGGACCAAAGGTAAACGTGCTGGGAAAGATAGACCTGAGCGCTATCAACCAAAGCACAAGGCCTAAGAAGAAATCCAAAGAGGAAAGACGGAAAGAGCGCGAAGAGAAAGCAGCACAGAGAGGTGACGGTCGCAAGAAACGCGAACGCATCAATAAGGTGAAAGTGGACATCAATGCTGCCGCCAACCAACCCTCTAACGGTGGTAAGAACCAGGGCAAGAAAAACAAAAACCGCAAGCGCAATCAGAAGCCACTTGAAGTGGATGATGAGGCTGTAGCACGCCAGGTAAAGGAAACATTGGCCCGTCTGACCAGCAAGAGCCAGAACAAGAAAGGTGCCAAATACCGCAAGGAAAAGCGTGAGGCCGCACAAGAAAGGCTCAATGCTGAGGCAAAGGCAGAGAAGAAAGAGAGCAAGACACTCAAGCTTACCGAGTTTGTGACCGTCAGCGAACTGGCTACCATGATGAATATACCGGTAACCAAGCTCATCGGAACGCTCATGTCGGTGGGCATCATGGTGTCTATCAACCAGCGACTGGACGCTGAGACCATCAACCTGGTGGCTGATGAGTTCGGATTTAAGACCGAATATGTGAGCGCTGAGGTGCAAGAGGCCGTGAGCGAAGAAGAAGATGATGAGAACGATCTGGTGCCACGCGCACCTATAGTGACCGTCATGGGACACGTAGACCACGGTAAGACCTCACTGCTCGACTATATACGCAAGACCAATGTCATAGCAGGTGAGGCCGGAGGCATCACGCAGCACATCGGTGCTTACAACGTTACGCTCGAAAACGGCAAGCACATCACCTTCCTCGATACGCCGGGACACGAAGCCTTCACGGCCATGCGAGCTCGCGGTGCGCAGGTAACGGATATCGCCATCATCATTATTGCGGCCGACGACTCGGTGATGCCCACCACAAAAGAGGCCATCGCCCACGCTCAGGCTGCCAATGTGCCCATGGTGTTTGCCATCAACAAGATTGATAAACCGGGTGCCAACCCCGACAAGATACGTGAAGACCTGGCCAACATGAACCTACTTGTAGAAGAGTGGGGCGGCAAGTATCAGTGCCAGGAAATCAGTGCCAAGAAGGGCACCGGCGTAAGTGAGCTTATGGAAAAGGTGCTCTTGGAGGCCGAGATGCTCGACCTCAAGGCCAACCCCAACCGTAAAGCCACCGGAACGGTGATAGAGTCGTCGCTGGATAAGGGACGTGGCTACGTGAGCACCGTGCTCGTGTCTAACGGAACCCTGCATGTGGGCGATTATGTCATTGCCGGAACAAGCTACGGACGCATCAAGGCTATGTTCAACGAGCGCAACCAGCGCATCGACAACGTAAAGCCTGCCGAGCCCGCCATCATACTTGGACTGAACGGCGCGCCCACAGCAGGCGACCAGTTCCATGTGATGGACACAGAGCAAGAGGTGCGCGAGATAGCCACCAAGCGCGAGCAGCTGCAGCGTGAGCAAGGCCTGCGCACACAGACCAGGCTCACCCTGAGCGACATCTCACACCGTATTGCACGCGGAGAGTTCCATGAGCTGAACATCATAGTGAAGGGTGACACCGACGGAAGTGTTGAGGCTCTCTCTGATTCGTTCCTGAAACTCTCTACCGAAAAGGTGAAGGTGAACGTTATCAGCAAGGCCGTAGGACAGATAAGTGAGAACGATGTCATGCTGGCCAGTGCCTCAGATGCCATCATCGTGGGCTTCCAGGTGCGCCCGTCTGCCGACGCACGCAAGCTGGCCGACCGTGAAGGAGTAGAGATAAACACCTATTCGGTTATCTACGATGCCATAGACGATGTGAAGTCGGCCATGGTAGGAATGCTCGACAAGGTGAAGAAGGAAGTGGTGACAGGCCAGATAGAGGTGAAGCAAGTGTTCAAGATATCCAAGGTGGGCACCGTTGCCGGAGGTTTGGTTACCGAGGGCAAAGTGCACAACAAGGACAAGGCACGTGTGGTGCGCGACGGTATTGTGGTGCACACCGCACCCATCAGCGCCCTGAAACGTTACAAGGACGATGTGAAGGAAGTGGCTTCCGGACTGGAATGCGGCTTGAGCCTCGTTAACTTCAACGATATCCAGGTGGGCGATGTCATCGAAACTTTCACCGAGATAGAAGTAGAACAGAAGTTATAAACAATATTTTCAGAATGCGGCTATATTGGTATGATATTTGCCGTAGCACTATAGGGACGGAGCGCAACACCATACCTGTCTTGGAGAGGCAGGCATTGCAGCCCGTCCCTATATGGGATTTAATAACAAACAGCTATTCTCTTAAAGATGTCAGACAATAAAAACAACGAGTTTGTAAGGCAGGTGGCCAATCAGAAATATGAGTATGGCTTCACCACAAACGTTGATACAGACGTGATACCTAAAGGCCTTAACGAGGACATCGTGAGGCTTATATCCAAGAAGAAGGGCGAGCCCGAATGGCTGCTTGACTTCAGGCTGAAGGCTTACAACTACTGGAAGACCCTCCAGCCGCCCACGTGGGGGCATGTACATGTGCCGAAAATAGATTTTCAAGCCATCTCTTATTATGCCGATCCGTTGGCCAAGAAGCCGCAGAACAAAGAGATTGACCCTGAGTTGGAGAAGACTTTCGACAAGTTGGGCATTCCTCTTGAAGAGCGACTGGCGCTCAGCGGTACGGCCGTGGATGCCATCATGGACTCTGTGAGCGTGAAGACCACATTCAAGAAGCACTTGGCCGAGAAGGGCATCATATTCTCCTCTATAGGCGAGGCCGTGAAGAACCACCCCGAACTGGTGCGCAAATATCTGGGAAGCGTGGTGCCCTATCGCGACAACTTCAGCGCGGCGCTCAACTCAGCAGTGTTCAGCGACGGCTCTTTCGTGTATATACCGAAGGGCGTGAGATGCCCTATGGAGCTGAGCTCTTATTTCCGCATCAACGCAAGAAACACCGGACAGTTTGAGCGAACGCTCATCGTGGCCGACGACGACAGCTATGTGAGCTATCTGGAAGGCTGCACCGCGCCTATGAGAGACGAAAACCAGCTGCACGCGGCTGTGGTTGAGATAGTGGTGAACGACAATGCAGAGGTGAAATACTCCACCGTTCAGAACTGGTATCCCGGCGATGAGCACGGCAAGGGCGGCGTGCTCAACCTGGTGACCAAGCGTGGCGACCTGCGCGGAGTGAACTCCAAGCTGTCGTGGACACAGGTAGAGACGGGCTCAGCCATCACGTGGAAGTATCCCTCATGCGTGCTGCGGGGCGATAACTCGCAGGCAGAGTTCTACAGCGTGGCCGTTACCAACAACTATCAGGAGGCCGACACGGGTACCAAGATGATACACATGGGCCGCAACACCAAGAGCACCATCATATCGAAAGGCATTTCGGCCGGACATTCGCAAAACTCTTACCGAGGATTGGTGCGCGTAACAGCCAACGCAGAGAACGCCCGTAACTACTCTAGTTGCGACTCTCTGCTGCTGGGGTCAAACTGCGGAGCCCACACCTTCCCCTATCTGGATGTGCACAACGACACTGCTGTGGTTGAACATGAGGCCACCACGTCTAAGATATCTGAAGATCAGCTCTTCTATTGCAACCAGAGAGGCATACCCACAGAGGATGCCGTGGGCCTGATAGTCAACGGTTATGCCAAGGATGTGCTCAACAAGCTGCCCATGGAGTTTGCCGTTGAGGCTCAGAAGTTGCTCAGCGTGTCACTCGAGGGCACTGTGGGCTGATTTCAAAATAGGCCATTTCGGCGCCTAAAATAGGCACTTTCGCATTGCAAAAGTGCCCTTTTCGGAACGCAAAAACATATATATTACAATTTAAAACAAATATAGAAAGATGCTAGAGATAAAGAACCTGCACGCCGAGATAGCAGGAAAAGAGATATTAAAGGGCATAGACCTCACCGTGAAAGACGGTGAGATACATGCCATCATGGGACCTAACGGCTCAGGAAAGTCTACCCTCAGCGCCGTGATTACGGGCAATCCGCTCTACACCGTCACGCAAGGCTCTATCACGTTCAATGGACATGACCTGCTGGCCATGAAGCCCGAAGACAGGGCAAGGGCCGGTATATTCCTCAGCTTTCAATATCCTGTAGAGATACCGGGCGTGTCGATGAACAACTTTCTCAAGGCTGCCGTAAACGCAAAGCGCAAGTTTCAGGGGCTGGAACCACTCAAGGCACCCGACTTCATGAAGATGATGCGTGAGAAACGGCAACTGGTTGAGCTCGATCCCAAGCTCGTTCACCGCTCTGTGAACGAGGGCTTCTCGGGCGGAGAAAAGAAACGAAACGAGATATTCCAGATGGCTATGCTCGACCCACAGCTCTCCATACTCGATGAAACAGACTCTGGCTTGGACGTAGATGCCATGCGCATCGTGGCTGATGGCGTGAACAAGCTCTTCAACCCCAGCAAGTCTATCATCGTTATCACCCATTACGAGAGGCTGCTCGACATGATTAAGCCTAACATCGTGCATGTGCTGTACAACGGACGCATCGTGCGCACGGCTGGACCAGAACTGGCCAAGCAGATAGAGGCCATGGGATATGATGCCATTAAGGAAGAAGCTGACGCTAAATACGGAAAATAATGGGAAGCGAAAAACAATATATAGACATCTTCCAATCGTCTGAAGGCATCATCAACGCCCATAGCGCAGAGCCTCTCAATGCACTGCGCGACGCGGCTTTCAGCGACTTCAGACGACTGGGCTTTCCATCTAAGAAGGTGGAACGATATAAGTATATAGACATCGACAGCATTTTCAGGCCCAACTATGGCCTGAATCTCAACCGACTGGATATTCCTGTAAACCCCTACGACGTGTTCAGGTGCGATGTGCCCAACCTTAGCACCTTGCTATACTTCGTGGTTAACGACAGCTTCTACACCAAGGCTCAGCCCCATCATGCCCTGCCCGAAGGCGTGTTCATAGGCAGTCTGAACCAGGCTGCCGCTACAAGGCCGGAGCTGGTGGCCAAGTATTATGGCAAGATAGCACATACCGACGACGACGCTATAACGGCTCTCAACACCATGTTGGCACAAGACGGGCTCTTTGTTTACGTTCCCAAGAACGTAAAGATGGAAAAGGCCGTGCAGGTTGTCAACATCTTGCGCGCCGACGTAGACCTTATGGTGAACCGCCGCGTGCTTATCGTGATGGAAGAAGGCGCCGAGGCCACCTTCCTCTTTTGTGATGACTCGGCCGACGACCGCAATTTCCTCACCACGCAGGTCATTGAGGCTTACGTAGGCGATAATGCTAAGCTCGAGCTCAACTGCCTTGAGCAAACGCACAGCAAGAACCGCAGAGTGTCTAACGTGTATATTGAGCAGCAGAGCAACAGCAGCGTCAACCACAACGTCATCACCTTGCACAACGGAATAACGCGCAATAAGCTCGACCTGGTGTTTAAGGGTGAAGGAGCAGAGTGCTCTTGCAATGGCTGTGTCATTGCCGATAAAGACCAGATAGTGGACAACAACACGCTCATAGACCATCAGGTGAGCCACTGCACCAGCAATGAGCTCTATAAATATGTGCTCGACGGGCATGCCACAGGAGCCTTTGCAGGCAAGGTGTTGGTGCGTCACGGAGCGCAGAAGACCAAGTCGCAGGAAACCAACCAGAACCTTTGCGCCACCAAGACGGCCCATATGTATACGCAGCCTATGCTGGAGATATACGCTGATGACGTGCAGTGCAACCATGGTTCTACCGTAGGACAGCTCAACGATGCCGCACTCTTCTATATGAGACAGCGTGGCATAGACCTCAAGGAGGCCAAGCTGCTGCTTGAGTTTGCCTTCGTCAACGAGGTGATAGACAAGATGCAGCTCGAGCCTTTGCGCGACAGGCTGCACTATCTCATTGAGAAGCGCTTCCGAGGAGAGCTGAGCAAGTGCGAGGGATGCAACCTTTGCAAGTAGCATAGGCGTGGCCGGAGCTTTTCATAAACCGATAATAGAATTGCAATATGTATGATATCAATAAAGTAAGAGCCGACTTCCCCATACTCTCACGCACGGTGTATGGCAAGCCGTTGATATATCTTGACAACGCAGCTACCACACAAAAGCCGCTGTGCGTGCTCGATGCCATGCGCAACGAGTATCTTAACGTCAATGCCAACGTGCATCGCGGCGTTCACTGGATGAGCCAGCAAGCCACTGACTTGCACGAGGCTGCCCGCGAAACGGTGCGTAAGTTCATCAATGCACAGTCGGCCAGCGAGATAGTATTCACCAGAGGAACCACCGAAGGGCTCAACTTGGTGGCCGCAACCTTTGCCGATGAGTTCCTGGGTGAGGGCGATGAGGTCATCGTCTCCACCATGGAGCATCACTCCAACATCGTTCCCTGGCAGTTGCAGGCAGCTAAGAAGCACTTCAAACTGCGCGTAATACCTATGAGCGATAAGGGTGAGCTGCTGCAAGACGAATACGAAAAGCTCTTCAACGAGCACACCAAGTTCGTCAGCATCACCCATGTGAGCAACGTGCTGGGCACCGTAAACCCCGTCAAGCAAATGATAAAGACGGCTCACGAGCATGGAGTGCCCGTCATGGTAGATGGTGCCCAGAGCGCGCCACATTTCAAGGTAGACGTTCAAGATATGGATTGCGACTTCTTTGCCTTTAGTGGTCATAAGATGTACGGGCCCACCGGCGTGGGCGTTCTATATGGCAAGGAGGCTTGGCTGGACAAGTTGCCGCCCTATCAGGGAGGCGGCGAGATGATAGAACACGTGAGCTTTGAGCGCACAACGTTCGAAAAGCCACCGTTGAAGTTTGAGGCTGGCACGCCCGACTATGTCGCTACGCATGGCCTGGCCACCGCTATCAATTACATCAACAGCCTGGGCATTGATAATATTGAGGCTCATGAACAAGAGCTTACACGCTATGCCATGCAGCGTTTGGGCCAGATCAGCGATATGCGCATCTTTGGTCATGCCGGTCATAAGGATGCTGTAGTGAGCTTTCTGGTGGGCAATATCCACCACATGGATATGGGAACGCTGCTCGACCATCTGGGCATTGCCGTGCGAACCGGGCATCATTGCGCCCAGCCTCTTATGGATCGGCTTGGCGTCTTGGGCACCGGGCGGGCCAGCTTTGCCCTCTATAACACCAAGGAAGAGATAGACGCGCTCGCCGAAGGCATAGAGCGCGTGGCTAAAATGTTTTGATATACGACGCAAATGCTGAAGAGTCATTATTATGAACAGTATGTAGAAGCGGGCTGCGATGAGGCTGGCAGAGGCTGTCTGGCGGGCAGTGTGTATGCCGCAGCCGTCATCCTGCCTCGCGACTACCGTAATGATGAGCTCAATGACTCAAAGAAGCTCACCGCCCATAAGCGCTATCAGCTGCGAGAGATTATCCTCCGCGACGCGCTGGCATGGGCTGTGGGTATCGTCACCCCCGAGGAGATAGACCGCATCAATATCCTCAATGCCTCGATATTGGCCATGCATCGCGCCCTTGACAAGCTCTCGTTGCGTCCTGAGGCAGTTATTGTAGATGGCAATAAGTTTAAGCCTTATCACGATTTACCCTACACAACCATCGTCAAGGGCGATGGTAAATACCTCTCTATAGCGGCAGCTTCCATCCTTGCCAAAACCTTCCGAGACGATTATATGGACGATTTGGCAAGTCAGTATCCCCAATACGACTGGGCATCCAACAAGGGCTATCCCACCAAGAAGCACCGCGAGGCCATCAGGCAGTATGGCGTAACGCCCTATCACCGCCGCAGTTTCACCCTGTTAGGCACCGCAGAGCTGCCCCTTCCCTTTGATAATACCTGAAAAAATAGGTCTATTGATAATCATATATTAACGTGAGTTCGATGAATTTAGAACAGAGTAAGCTGACGGTCAATGGAACG
>SAMEA3663054__coassemble_532_pt1 | contig 35817 bp, 31 predicted proteins | sample SAMEA3663054__metabat2_low_PE_005 | metagenome-assembled genome bin SAMEA3663054 (sample SAMEA3663054) | pig gut metagenome | biome: pig gut; feature: pig-associated habitat; material: faeces | place: France | collected 2012 | reverse complement strand
CCCCGAGCCTTCTACAAAGGAAGGTAAAGAAAAACGCAAGGAAGAGCGGCAGCAAAATTGCTTTCAACATAAAGAAAATGTGCTCGAAAATCAACAAAGAAGGCAAGGGAAAGCCTTTTGGAGCCGCTAATACGGCCTATTTCTGCCTACTTGCGGTCCTGACGACTCTAGAAACAATGAAAAATGGAATTTTAACTAAAAAGTCGGCCTAATCCTAATTTTACGACTATCATTGTAAAAGAAAAGAGGATGCACCATAAACTTAATTATGATACACCCCCATAACATAGTCGAATTCAAAGAATAAGACAAAAGTTCGACAAATATAACTTTTGAAAGGATGTTAGTCTAAATGATAGGCCAAAACTCTAAACTGCTAAAAACATTATTTTTGATAAGCCTGCTCGTGCACCCCGGCAACAGCTCTGCCACTGGGGTCGTTCAGGTTCTTGAAGCTCTGGTCCCAGGCCAGTGCCTCTGCCGTTGAGCAAGCCACGCTGGGCACACTGGGAACGGTGCGCGCAGCCGACTCGCTGGGAAAGTGCTCTTCAAAAATGGTACGATAATAATATTCTTCTTTGTTGCGAGGCGGATTGATGGGGAACCGCTCTGCCGCATGAGCCATCTGCTCGTCGCTCACGGCCTGCGCCGTTATCTGCTTGAGGGTGTCTATCCACGAGTAACCCACGCCGTCGCTGAACTGCTCTTTCTGCCTCCACACAATGTCGTTGGGAAGCATGTCGGAGAATGCCTCACGCAAGATTTTCTTTTCTATCACGTTGCCTGGGCACATCTTGGCTGCCGGGTTCAGACGCATGGCAACATCCAGGAAGTCTTTATCCAGGAAAGGAACACGCCCTTCTACACCCCACGCTGCCAGACTCTTGTTGGCGCGCAGACAATCGTAAAGATACAACTTGCTGAGCTTGCGCACCGTTTCTTCATGAAAAGCGCGTGGCGACGGCGCCTTGTGAAAATAGAGATAGCCACCGAAGACCTCATCAGCCCCCTCGCCGGAGAGCACCATCTTGATGCCCATGGAGCGAATGACGCGTGCCAACAGATACATCGGGGTACTGGCGCGCACGGTTGTTACGTCATAGGTCTCTATAAAATAGATAACATCACGCAGCGCGTCGAGCCCCTCCTGCAAGGTATAGTTTATCTCATGGTGCACCGTGCCTATGGCATCAGCCACCAAACGCGCCTTAGCCAAGTCGGGAGCGCCCTTCAAACCCACTGCAAACGAATGCAGCCTGGGCCAATAGGCGTCAGTCAGTCCGCCGTTCTCAATACGTTTATCAGCATATTTGGCGGCTACGGCCGATATGATGCTCGAGTCTAATCCGCCACTGAGCAACACGCCATAGGGCACATCGCTCATCATCTGCTGTCTTACCGCCTTGACGAGCGACTCGCGCAAGACGCCGGCATCAGCGGCATTGTCCTTCACGGTGTCATAATCTTTCCAGTCGCGGGTGTAATAGCGCTTCATTCCAGGCTCACGACTCCAATAGTAATGTCCCGGCAAGAACACCTCATAATGCTCACACTGCCCCTCAAGAGCCTTCAGCTCACTGGCCACATACACCTTGCCGTCATTGTCATAACCTATATAAAGAGGTATGACACCTATCGGGTCGCGGGCTATGAGAAACTCATCCGTAACACTATCATACAACACGAATGCAAAGATACCACTTAAGTCCTCAAGAAAATGAATGCCTTTCTCACGATAGAGTGCCAGGATGACCTCACAGTCAGAACCCGTCTGAAAGTCATAAGAGCCTTTAAAGTGCTCGCGAATGCCCTGATGGTTATATATCTCGCCGTTCACGGCCAGCACTTGTTTCTTGTCGGGCGAGTAGAGAGGCTGCTTGCCTGACTCCGGATCTACGATAGACAGTCTCTCATGACACAGAATGGCTGTCTGTCCGGTATATATGCCGCTCCAGTCAGGACCGCGATGACGTATTTTCTGAGACATGCGCAACGCCTTCTTACGTAAATCGGGCGTTTGCTGCTTGATGTTTAATATTCCTACTATTCCACACATGGTTGTATAAGTTTTAAGTTTCTATTATTGCGACAGTTGTTTGGTTAAATCTCAATGTCAAATAAACCTTTTCTTCCAAGACAGGCCTTGAAGGAAAGATGTATAAAGATGTACATTTCAGCCTTCCCACAAAGAGAAAGGCTGAAATGCTATATTGTAAGACTATCTGCTAATTGTAGCAGTTCTCACCATGCTCGTAAATATCAAGACCTTCTTCTTCTATTCGCTTGTCTACTCTCAGGCCGAAGAGATACTTAATGCCCCAGAAGAGGATGATGCCGCAGATGGCTGCCCAACCGTCTACACAGAGCACTCCGAAGGCCTGTGCGCCAAGGAAGCCCAAGCCGTGACCATAGAAAGCACCTTCAGATACTGAGAAGAGTCCGGTGAGCAAGGTTCCCATCACACCGCACATCCAGTGAACGGAGCTTGCGCCTACAGGGTCGTCTATGTGCAGTTTCTTGTCGATGAACTCTACCGAGAAGGGAAGGATGACACCGCAGACGATGCCGATGCAGAAGGCGCCCACATCAGAAACAGCATCGCAGCCTGCAGTGATGCCCACCAAACCGGCCAAAATGCCGTTCAGGGTAAGTGAGAATGAAGGCTTGCCATATTTTATCCATGACACAAACATCGTGGCCAAGCCACCGCAAACAGCTGCCAAGTTGGTGGTCATAAAGGTGTGAGAGATGGCCTGACGGTTCACCTCACCGCTTGCAGCCAGCTGAGAACCGGGGTTGAAGCCAAACCAGCCGAACCAAAGAATGAAGACGCCCAGTGCTGCCAAGGTAAGGCTGTGGCCGGGTATAGCCTTGCTCTTGCCGTTTTTGTCATACTTACCAAGCCTTGGGCCCAGACAGATAGCACCCAGCAATGCAAGGATACCACCTACAGAGTGCACAATGGTTGAACCGGCAAAGTCGTGAAACGCATGACCAAAGGTGTTCATCATAAAGCTGCCGTCGGCTGCATTGCACAGCCAGCCACCACCCCAAGTCCAGTGACCCTCAACAGGATAGATGATGAGTGATATCATGAAAGAATAAATGCAATACATAGAGAACTTTGTGCGCTCGGCCATAGCACCCGACACGATGGTGGCACTGGTGGCACAGAACACTGTCTCAAACATCAGGAAGCCTTCGGTAGGCAGACCGTTGGCATTGTGATAGAACGACAGGTCGCCAAAGTTAGGCATGCCGATAAACCCTTGTCCGTCAGAACCGAACATAAATCCGAAGCCAACAAACCAGAACAATACCGATCCTATCATGAAGTCTACGAAGTTTTTGAATAGAATATTGGTTGTGTTCTTTCTGCGGGTGAAGCCAGCCTCACAGAAAGCAAATCCTGGTTGCATGAAGAAAACCAACATGGCTGCCAACAGCATCCATACGGTATCAATTGAAATTCCTAAGTCTTGTACTGTCATAGTTGTATGATTTGATTGTTGTGTTGTTGTTATCCCACCGGCCCTATCATGATATATCGGGATATAAGTATGTAAGAATTTATAGAGAAGGCCGGGTTAGAAATCTATTTCTCCTGCTCTGCATTATACAATGCTATGTCTCCACGCTCACCGGTACGTATGCGAACCGTATCTTCTACCGGAATGATAAAAATACGCCCGTCGCCTATCTCACCCGTACGGGCTGCTTTCTCAATGGCATCTACGGTGCGTTCTACATTCTTGTCTCGCACAACAATGTTGAGAAGCACGCGCTCTATGGAACTGGTGTCATACATTACGCCACGATAAATCCTGGCCTGGCGCATCTTGCCTTCGCCCCTTACATCATAGTAAGAGAACCATTCGATGTCAGCGGCAAGCAAAGCCTCCTTCACCTCATCGAACTTGGTCTTACGAATGATAGCTTCAATTTTTCTCATAACTTCTATTTTTTATTGGTAAATAAACGCTTTCTGCTTTCTTTTTGCTATGTTTACGGTGCAAAATTATAGCATTTTGACAATAAAAGCAATAGTTAGCAAACATTTTAAAACTAAAATTAAAAACTAAATATCATTTTGTAAGGTTAATACAATTATTATATTACAAAGTGTAAGCATTTACACACGCCAACCTTACAATTTGATATTTCTTTAGAAAAATAAAGTTTTTTGTACTTTAAAATACTGCCTATATTAACTTATTGTTGTATATTTGCAACCGATAAGACCAATAAGACATTCAAAAAGCAAATAGATGAGCAATATGACACGCACCATTCACTTCACAAAGATGCAAGGAGCCGGCAATGATTATATATATGTCAACACCTTATTATATAACATACCCGACCCTGAAAAGGCTGCCATAGCATGGAGCAGGCCGCATTTTGGAATAGGAAGCGACGGTCTGGTGCTCATCTGCAAGCCCACCAGCATGAGAGCCAGCTTCAGAATGCGCATCTTCAATGCCGACGGCTCCGAGGCCATGATGTGCGGAAACGCATCAAGATGCATCGGGAAGTATCTGTATGAGAAAGGACTTACCAAAGAAAAAGACATCAAGCTGGAAACAGCGTCGGGCATCAAAACGCTGCACCTGCATCTCAGCGAGGACGGGAAGACGGTAGACAGCGTAACCGTAGACATGCTTGAGCCACAGCTTGAAGTGCCTTCTCAGTTCAGCAAGCCGGCGAGCGGAAAGCTCACAGCAGGCGACCGCGAATTTGAGGGCACATTCGTGTCGATGGGAAACCCACATTATGTGATATTCGTTGACGACCTGGCCAAGCTGGACATTGCACGCTATGGCAAAGAGCTGGAATACAATCCGGCCTTCCCGGAAAGGTGCAACATAGAATTTGCACAGATACAGGCACCCGGAAAGATAAGGGTGAGAGTATGGGAGCGCGGTAGCGGCATCACCATGGCCTGCGGAACGGGAGCCTGCGCTACAGCCGTGGCCGCCGCCAGCACAGGCAGAAGCAGTCGAAAAAACGATATCATCATGGACGGAGGCACACTGCACATAGAGTGGAGCGAGCAAGACAACAGGGTTTACATGACCGGCCCGGCTGCCTATGCATTTGAAGGCGACATAGAATTAGAAGCAAACTTAACTGAAAAATAAAAGGAATTATGGCACTGATTAATGAACATTTTCTGAAATTACAGAAAAATTACTTATTCGCAGACATTGCGAAGAAGGTGAATGCCTTTAAGGCCACGCATCCCAAATCGCACGTCATAAGCCTTGGCATAGGCGACGTTACGCAGCCACTGTGCCCAGCCGTCATAGAGGCCATGCACAAGGCGGTAGACGAGATGGCGCACAAGGAGACCTTCCACGGCTACGGTCCGGAGCAGGGCTACCCCTTTCTGCGCGAGGCCATCGTGAAGAACGACTATCTGCCACGAGGCATTCATCTCGACCCAAGTGAAGTGTTCATTAACGACGGAGCCAAAAGCGACACCGGAAACATCGGCGAACTGGTGAGATGGGATAACTCTATGGCCGTAACAGACCCTATCTATCCCGTCTACATAGACTCTAACGTGATGAACGGACGCGCCGGCGTATTTGAAAACGGGCGATGGAGCAATGTTACATACATGCCGTGCACAGAAAGCAACGGCTTTGTTCCGCAAATACCCGACCATCGCGTAGACATGATATACCTCTGCTATCCCAACAACCCTACCGGCATGGTCATCCCAAAGGCTGAGCTGCGCAAGTGGGTGAACTATGCTCTGCACAACGACAGCATCATCTTCTACGACGCTGCCTACGAGGCTTACATACAAGACGAAGATATACCCCACTCTATCTATGAGATAAGAGGGGCAAGAGAGGTGGCCATAGAATTCAGAAGCTACAGCAAGACAGCCGGCTTCACGGGCGTGCGCTGCGGATATACCATCATCCCCAAAGAGCTCACTGCCGAGACCATGGACGGCAAACGTCTGCCCCTGAACCAGTTCTGGCTCAGAAGACAAAGCACAAAATTCAACGGCACAAGCTACATCAGCCAACGGGGCGCAGAGGCCATATACACACCAGAAGGAAAGAAACAGATAAAAGAAACCATAGCCTATTATATGGAGAACGCACGAATCATGCGCGAGAGCCTCACCCGACTCGGACTGAAGACCTTCGGCGGTGAAAACGCTCCCTATATATGGCTCAAGACACCCAACGACACACCCTCATGGAAATTCTTCGAGCAGATGCTATACGGAGCCGAAGTGGTGTGCACACCGGGCGTGGGCTTCGGTCCCGCAGGCGAAGGATATGTAAGGCTGACGGCATTCGGCGACAGAGACGACTGCAAGGAGGCCATGAGACGAATAGAACAATGGCTCAGATAAAGCCTTGAACAAGGTTGCTGAGCCTCATCATCACACTAAAATATTAATTAACACAAACACAAATGCTTATGAAAAAGATGAGAAGATTGCAGGTGATGGCCGTTGCTATGCTGGCCATGAGCACAGGGGCAATGGCACAAGACAAGGTTGAGGCAACCATTCAGGGTGATTTCGTAAATCAGTATATCTGGCGTGGACAGGATCTGGGCAGCGTTTCGTTCCAGCCATCACTGGGCATTGCCTATAAAGGGCTGAGCCTTACGGCATGGGGAAACGTAGGACTGTCTGAACCCAAGGACACAAAAGAGTTAGACCTTACGGCAGCCTATGCCATAAAAGGCTTCCACGTAGGCGTTACCGACTATTGGTTCAACACGCCCAACGACAGATACTTCTGCTACGCGACACACAAGACAAGCCACCTCTTTGAGGCAAACATAGGCTACGACTTTGGCTTTCTGGCGCTCAACTGGTATACCAACTTCGCTGGAAACGACACCTACGACGAGAAGGGCAATCGCGATTATTCGTCTTACGTAGAAGCCAGCGTACCGTTTAAGTTCGCGTCATGCAACTGGACTGCCACCGTGGGAGCCGTGCCTTACGAAACAACATTCTATAAGGATGCCGGTGGCTTTGCCGTAACAAACGTATCGCTCAGAGCCGACAAGGAAATAAAGATAACCGACAGCTTCAGCGTACCTGTCTTTGCAGGCATATCGGCCAACCCAAGCACCGAAAAGGCTTACCTGCTGTTCGGCTTTACACTGAGGCCATAACACAACTTGATAACAGAAAGGCGGGAGAGCCCCTAAAGGGACTCCTCCGCCTTTGGAAACAAAAGAACACATTTAAAATTTATTCATCCATAAAAGAAAAAGTAAAATATGGGAAACTTAAGATTTGAGGCAGTAGCCGAAGCTTCCAAAAAGAAGCCGGTAGAAGTAATCGCTCCCACAGAGCGCCCGTCCGAATACTTTGGGAAGAAAGTGTTCAACCGCCAGAAGATGTATAAGTATCTTCCTGCCAACGTCTACGAAAAGCTCATCGACGTTATCGACAACGGTGCCGAGCTCGACCGCTCTATAGCCAACGAGGTAGCCAAAGGCATGAAGCAGTGGGCCGACGAAAACGGCGTGACACACTACACACACTGGTTCCAGCCTCTTACTGAGGGCACAGCAGAGAAGCACGATGCCTTCATAGAGCACGACGGAAAAGGTGGTATGATAGAAGAATTCAGCGGAAAGCTGCTCGTTCAGCAGGAGCCGGATGCCTCAAGCTTCCCAAGTGGCGGTATCAGAAACACCTTCGAGGCTCGCGGATACTCAGCATGGGACCCAACTTCGCCGGTGTTCATCATGGACGACACACTCTGCATTCCTACCATATTCATTTCATACACGGGTGAGTCACTCGACTATAAGGCACCCCTGCTGCGCGCGCTGCACGCCGTGAACGTTGCTGCTACAAACGTGTGCCACTACTTCTATCCTGACGTAAAGAAGGTGATAAGCAACCTGGGATGGGAACAGGAGTATTTCCTGGTAGACTCTGACCTCTACGCAGCACGCCCCGACCTGATGCTTACCGGACGTACACTCATGGGCCACAGCTCTGCTAAGGACCAGCAGATGGACGACCATTACTTCGGAACCATTCCTGAGCGCGTTCAGGCATTCATGAAGGATCTCGAAATCAACGCGCTTGAACTGGGCATACCCTGCAAGACACGCCACAACGAGGTGGCTCCTAACCAGTTTGAGTGCGCACCTATCTACGAAGAAACAAACCTTGCCGTAGACCACAACATGCTCTTGATGAGCCTGATGAAGAAGATTGCCAGAAAGCACGGCTTTACAGTGCTGCTGCACGAAAAGCCCTTCGACGGCATCAACGGCTCGGGTAAGCACAACAACTGGTCACTGAGCACCGACACGGACGTGCTTTTGCACGGACCAGGCAAGACACCAGAAGACAATCTGCGCTTCGCCGTGTTCATCGTAGAGACGCTCATGGGCGTTTACAAGCACAACGGACTGCTCAAGGCCTCCATCATGAGCGCTACAAATGCCCACAGACTGGGCGCCAACGAGGCACCGCCAGCAATCATCTCAAGCTTCCTGGGCAAGCAGGTGAGCGATTTGCTCGAACACATCGTAAAGGCTGACAAGGCCGACTTGTTTAAGCTCTCCGGAAAGAAGGGCGTTAGCCTCGACATACCTGAGATACCCGACATCATGCTCGACAACACCGACCGTAACAGAACGTCACCATTCGCCTTCACTGGCAACCGTTTCGAGTTCCGTGCCGTAGGTTCAGAGGCTAACTGCGCAAGCGCCATGATAGCACTTAACACAGCAGTGGCTGAAGCACTCACCAAGTTCAAAGAGCGCGTTGACGCCCTCATAGAGAAGGGCGACGACAAACTGGCTGCCATCATAGACGTGCTCAGAGAAGATATCAAGACCAGTGCTCCTATACACTTCGACGGCAACGGCTACTCTGACGAGTGGATCGCTGAAGCTGAGAAACGCGGACTTGACACTGAAAAGTCGTGCCCCGTTATCTTCGACCGCTACCTCGACAAGGAAACCATCGACATGTTCGAGTCGATGAACGTGATGAAGAAAAACGAGCTCGAGGCACGCAACGAGGTGAAATGGGAAACCTACACCAAGAAGATACAGATCGAAGCAAGAGTATTCGGAGACCTGTCTATGAACCACATCATACCTGTGGCCACACACTATCAGAGCCAGCTGGCCAAGAACGTTGAAAACGTTATGCAGGTATTCGGCGAAAAGGAGGGCAAGAAGCTCAGCGAACGAAACATCAAGATTATACGCGAGATTTCTGAGCGCACAGAAGTGATAGAGAAAGGTGTTGAAGATCTGGTCAACGCACGCAAGGTGGCCAATAAGATAGAGGATGCACGCGCCAAAGCCGTGGCTTATCATGACACCGTGGAACCGAAGCTGGATGCCATCCGCTATCACATCGACAAACTGGAACTTATTGTTGCTGATGAACTTTGGACTCTTCCCAAGTACAGGGAACTGCTCTTCATCAGATAAAAAGAAACAATCTATTTCTTTTATTGGTTGTTTAAGTTTGCAGGGGGTGCTCTTTGAGAAAAGGGCATCCCTGTTTGTTTCTTTATACCACAATCAAAGCTGACAATACATCGGCTGTCCGTTAAAATGTGTATCTTTGTTCATAGTTACTTATTTTAATTACTTAGGTAACTAAAAAGGCTGATACCTCGTGAGAAGTATCAGTCCGAATTTTGCACAATCAAAAAAAATTAAGCGGACAGCAATAATTATTTTTGAATATATTTTTTATCATTTATGATTACTATTCCTTTGTAGGATTTTGAAACTTTTTGACCTGCAAGATTATAGATGTGATCGCTAGGAGTATTTACTTTAACGATGGTTTTGATGTCCGTGGTCTCGTCTACGACTATCTTAAAGATATTAACGCCGGCAGTAGATGTCAAAATTACATCACCATCTTCAGCTACTATGCCAGAGTCAGTTTGTACCCCTATTTGCGGATTATTGAAGTATCCTGTTGTAGGAGTAATATTTATAGCATCCAAACCTCTTGCTTCTGTTGTTGATGCACCTTCAAGGTCAACAGTTATAGTTGAACCTTTTTTTAAGTTAGGTATAATTATCTGTATGCCACTACCATTAAGCTTGAAATAGTGTTGTGATGCACGATGAGTGGAGAAGAGAAGCTTACCAACACCAGCATTGGAGAAAAGTAATCCTTCTGTTACTGGAACAGTACCTCCAGCATAAATGCAAGGCTTTTGTTCTGTCTTCCCGATTTTGAACACATTGTCGTATTCTGAAATTCTGCCATCACTTTCAGTTTTGTTAACAGCCCAGTTCTCAGGGTCTGAGGCTAAAAGACTAAGAGTACTAGTTAAGTCAGTAAAGTCCCAACACTTTTTACCTGTCGTACTTGGCTGTTCGTTATCCGTGTCGCTTCCTTCACCATTGACTTCTATCGAGTAAACGTTCATCGATGATGTTACACCAATGGCAACTTCACCATCAGCATTTACTGTTGCGACACATGTTTGGTCTTCGGTAGTTGGGGCAAAACCTGACATTATAGTTAAGTTCTCTTCAGCAGTAAAAGACCTGGCACTGGAACTTGATCCTGTCTTACCTATAATTGTAACAGTTTGTCCTTTCTTTAGATTAGGAATTATCATTTTGATGTTTCCACTGTTGATCTTGAAGTAATGCCTCGTAGAACTATTGACGGATATAACAAAAGAATTAGATTTTGTTATTCCTTTAAAAAGTAGCCCTTCAGTAGCCTTCAAGTTGCCATTTCCGCATAGGATAGAAGTAGGTGTGTTCTCGTCTGCAGGAATTGTCACGTAGTGATATTGGGTTACTTCGCCCTTACTGTTAGTTTTGTCAATTTCCCAATTCGTTTGATCTTGTGAAATAGCTTCCATAGCAGATGTTAAATCACTAAAGTCCCATTTTTGTTGAGCTGTAGCAGACAGGACAATTAATAGGAAAGAAAGTAAAGTAAAAATCTTCTTCATAATAATTTTTGTTTAGTTAATATAATATTTTGTGCAAAGATAAATTTTCTAATTCTATTTTGCAAGAAAAAAATTGGTAAACCAATTATATTTTTTAAACAATTAACAGTTTTAACAGTTAAATTGATAAAATTGGTACACCAATATCGTAAAAAGAAGATCCACGCATTTTTTTGTAGAATGCGTGGATCTTCACAAACTTAAGTAAACCAAATAATTAGCTAGTCCTTAAATTGAGACATCTCTCTTCCAGACAAAGCTTCTGCAGTCTCAATTTGGTTCTTTAAGTGACGCATAACCAACTTCTTCATACTAGCCACATTTTTGCCTTTCATGTTTTGTATGTATTCTCTATGCTCTGAAGAAACAATCCTCTCAGGAACCGTACAAAAGCGATATTTATGGTAATATCGCATGATATCAGGAGTGATTATCTCTAGTAATGACACAATGACAGGATTGTGGCTTGCACTATATATGGTATGATGAAAGGCAAAATCTTTTTTCACACGCTCATCCGGATTGTTGGTTTTCTCTAGCTCTGCCAATGATTTTTCAGATTTGTCTATGTCTTCATCTGTGCGATATTGAGCAGCCAGTTTACAGGCTTCTATTTCAAGTACTACGCGTACATAAACCAGACTAAAAAAATCATATTTTTCTTCTTGCAAAGCATCATGGACCAAATTATCAATTTGCTCTTTCGAAAATTGAGAAATGACGGTACCGCTTTGCGGAAAGGTTTGAACTATCCCGTATGTCTCAAGTTTTTGAAATGCTTGACGTACATGTGGCCGACCTACATTTAGAAGTTCAGCCAACTTGCGTTCGGAAGGCAATCTGTCCCCGGGCTTGAACTTTTTGTTTTTTACGCCTTCTTCAATATATTCTAGAACGACGTCTGTAGGAGAATTCGCATTTTTGTTAGTCATATGTATTTATTTCTACTTAATCAAAATCTGTTTTGTTTATGCCAGTCTATTCCGATTTTACGGTAGCAAAAATAACGATAAATATGAAGGAAAAGAAATCTTAATGCAAAAAATTAACTTTTATTCGCTTTGATATATTACATTGTTAATTATAAATAATTGGTTAACCAGATTGATTGAGTTTTCCTTTTTTATTCCTACATTTGCGCAAGAAAAGATATTATGCTAACAAATAAACAATAACCTATGGATTATGCCAATGTATTTAAGAAGTCATTTCTGATGCTTCTTGTTATCTTTTGCCCATGCTCGATTTATGCGCAGATGTTGGTGAAAGGTACTGTCAGAGATGCCGAAGGCCCTTTGATGGGTGTTACGGTATCGGTAAAGGATGCTAAAAAGCCCACTATTGCCATCACCGACTTGGATGGTAACTATCAGATAAGTGTCCCGAATACTAAATCGATACTTGTCTTTTCTTATGTCGGATATGTTTCACAAGCGGTAGTGGTTGGCAAACGACGTACTATAGATTTAACACTTACAGAGGATGCCCAAACTTTGGATGAAGCTGTAGTGATTGGATACGGTACTCAAATAAAATCGCATTTGACAGGATCTATTTCAAAAATGGACGGTGAAAAGATTTCCCACATACCAGTGAGCGATGTTACAACAGCTCTTCAGGGTATGATGCCTGGTTTGACAATTAGCAATGAGACTTCCGAAGTTGGTGTTATGCCATCGATCCGCGTACGCGGAACAGGATCGATATCAGCAGGAAGCCAGCCTCTTGTGATTGTAGACGGTTTTCCTATGTCTGACGGTCTTTCACAAGTTAATGCCTCAGATATAGCTTCAATAGAAGTTCTTAAAGATGCTGCATCAGCTGCTATTTATGGTTCTCGTGCAGCTAATGGAGTTATTATGGTAACTACCAAGCAGGGCAAGCCACATGCTCCTTCGTATCAAGTTCGTATGAGCCATGGATTTAAATACGCTTATAAACTCCATGATATGATGACCAGTACAGAATGGTTTAATTCCATGGTTGCCGAAGAGGCCCTGGGTGGGCCTGCTGTTCCAGCCAATGCTCGTAGTGCAGCTTATTTGGAAAGTTTGTATGGTCCTACCGATTGGCAAAAGCAGGGACTTCGTGACAATGCTGACTTCACCAATGTTCAGTTTAGTGTTTCAGGTGGTGGAAAGGAATCTAAATATTTTGCTTCCGCGTCATATACCTCTGATGATGGTATAATGAAGAAGAATTCCTATGACAAGTTTACTTTCCGTGCGAAATACGATACAAATCTTTCTAAAATCATGAAGATGGGCGTCAATTTGTCCGGCACTTACAAAAAGACTGAGCGCCCTCGCAATAATTTTATTGATTTTTATCGTACGCCTTCATTCCTACCCGTATATCATAATGATATAACAACAGCTTTGACAGGTTACACGGGATTCGCAAGAGGAAGTCACTTTAACAACATACAGACGCCAACTGGAGAGGTTGATGAGAATGGTGACCCTATTATGGAGACGTCTTCACCTTTTACCTCTGCAAACAATAATCCTGTTAGTGTCTTATACAACACAAAGAGATGGTCAGAAAACTTCAGAGGTCTTGCGAGTATATATTTTACGATAGATCTTGCTAAGGGCTTACAGTTCAAGACATCGGATGGAGTTACAGTTGGATTTGAACCATCTTATTCATATTCTAACAAGAATGCCACAAAAGATGGTGAAGCTAGTAATGCTGCATATTTTAGTGAATTGTATGTAGATATGCTAACAGAAAACACTCTTACGTACCATTTGAATTTCGGCTCAAATAAACAACACACCATAGATGCGCTTTTGGGCTATACAGCTGAGCGGACACGTAGGCAGAGGGTTGCCGAAACCGCCACAGGTTTTGCCACAGATGATATTAAGACATTGAATGCAGCAACAGTTTTTGAGTTGGCAGATAGCAATAATGGCAATACTGATGGTACAGGAACTTTTAGATACCCTGACAACGTGCTGGAGTCTTATCTAGGTCGTATCAACTACGATTACTTAGGTCGTTATCTTGTTTCTACGTCATTACGCCTCGACCGTTCTTCGCTATTTTCAAAGGGCAACAGAAATGCGTGGTTTCCATCTGTTTCTTTGGGCTGGCGTATGAGTGAGGAACCATTTATGAAAGATTTGAAGGCTATTAGTAATTTGAAGTGGCGTGCTTCGTATGGTCTTACCGGTAACAACAGAATCCAGTATCAAGCAGCTCTTGAGGTACTGACCAATGCCAATTATGTAACAGGTGAAGGTAATGGTTCCTTGGTTAACGGTGTAGCAAATACGTCCGAATATTTGGCCAATCCGGATATTACATGGGAAAAGACCGACGAGTTTAATTTCGGACTGGATTTAGGGTTGTTCAAAAACAGATTAAATCTAACACTTGATGCATATTATTCTGTAACACGTGCTTTGCTTCTGGCTCAGCCCACACAGACATTTACAGGATTCAGTTACTACTGGAATAACATAGGCAAGGTTAGTAATAAAGGTTTAGAGATACAGCTTGAAGGCCATATCTTCAATAATAGAAATTTTGAATGGGATAGTAGTATTAACTTCTCATTAACACGTAATAAGCTTCTTGAACTAGGAGGAGAAAGGCAAGTCATCAATCAAGGAGAAAGAAACGAGAATTATCTCTCACGAGTTGGCGACCCACTGATACAGTTTTACGGATATAAAACTATAGGCGTATGGAATTCTATGGATGAGATTAATGCAAATCCTCATTTCTCTACAGATGTGCCAGGTGGACTCAGAATAGCTGATACTAACGGAGATAACAAACTTACGACGGACGATCGTGTACCATTAGGTGACCCGTATCCTGATTTTACCTGGGGATTCAATAACACGTTCAAAATATACGATTTCGATGTTTCTTTCCTAATTCAGGGTGTGCAAGGGGTAAAGGTTTATAATGGTGATGTATTCTATAATGAAACAACACGATGGAATAAGGCATATACAAAGAATCATTGGGTAAGTGCAGAACATCCGGGTGATGGCAAAACACCATATTGGAAAAAAGGGTATAATCTTATGTTGACAGATTATCCTATTCAGAATGGATCTTACGCTTGCTTGCGCAACTTCACAGTAGGATACACTCTTCCTATTAAAGCAGCCAAGAAGTTTAAACTACGTAGTATCAGATGCTATGCAAGTGGTGAAAACCTTCTTTATTTCTGGGGTGATAGTTACAAAGGGATCAATCCGGAGTCACGTATGACGACTGGCGTATATACGAGCTCCATGATTGCAGGCTATCAGCGAGGAGGCTTCCCTCTGACATCGACTGTTACTTTTGGAATTGATATAAATTTCTAAATTTATCGTTAAAATGAAACGAATTCAATATATAGTTGCCGGTATACTGGCATGTACATTATACTCTTGTAATTTGGAAGAGAATCCCTATTCTGAGATAGTATCAAACTCTTATGTGAAGGATTCTTCGTCTGTAAACAACCTACTAGTTGGGTGTTATAATGGTTTGCATGATGTCATGTATCGCGAATGGGCTGTTACCGAGTTGCGTTCTGATAATGCCAGAATGTATGCCACAAACTCTACGTCCAATACTTCAAAGCTTGTGGAGCAATTAGATCAAAATACTATAGGCGCTGAGCATGAATGGGTGGCCGATTATTGGGATGCAGCTTATGCAGAAATCGAGCGTTGTAATAACGTGATTAGAAATCTGGACGTCATGCCAGAAAGTACTTTACGAAATAAATATCAGGGAGAAGCTTTGTTCTTGCGTTCCCTTGAATATTTCAATCTGGTGAGACTTTGGGGGCCAGTGTTTATTGTAACTTCTAAAACATCACCAAGCACGGCTCGCAACATGCAACGTTCTACTGTCGAGGATGTCTATCAGTTGATAGAGAGCGATTTGGAACACGTTGTTAATGATAGATTGCTGCCAGAAAAGGAGCCCACTGATGATATTGGCCGGGCCGATCTTAACTCAGCAAGGGCCTTATTGGCAAAGGTATATGCTACGCATTATAAAGTTGGGGATGAGAAATACGCGCAGGCTGTTGTATTATGTAAGCAAGTTCTCCAGAGTGTGAATGTCGGTGATCCACAAAGTGCTGCTGATCTTGTTCCTTATGCTGATATTTTTAGTACCAGTAATGAGATGAGCAAGGAGATTATTTTTGCTGTCCGATATAAATCAGGCAATGTAGGTCTTGGTTCTCCATTTGGTAATTTCTTTGCCCCAATAAATAACGGAGCCAACGTCATAGTAGGTACTTCAAACAACTTTAATACTCCTTCTGACAACTTAATTAATCAGTATATAGAAGAAGGAGATTCTATTAGAATGAATACTTGTATAGCACAGAGATACTATAATGCTGTAACTGACAAATGGACTGATGCTGTGTATTGCAAAAAATACACGACTCCTGTGACCACAGAGTTCGATGGCGAAAGTGACTGGCCCGTTATTCGTGTAGGTGATATAGCATTATTGTATGCAGAGCTGAGCAATGAACTTAACGGTCCATCTGCTGAAGCATTGAATTATTTGAACATGATTCGCCAGAGGGCTGGAATCTCTCCTTATAAGTCGTCTGATCTTTCTAATAAGTACGACTTCCGGACAGCAGTTAGAAAGGAGCGCAGAATGGAACTGGCTTTTGAAGACCAACGATGGTTCGACTTGCTGCGATGGAATGTCGCTACCCAAACTATAAATAATTATCTTGCAACAGATGCATTCTATACTGGCTATTCGTATACAGTTCAGCCTATTCAAGAATGGCAAACAATGCTACCAATTCCTGTAAGCGTACTTGACATCAATCCGAAAGCTTCTCAGAATGTAGGTTATTAATCTAATAAAATATCACAAAATGAAAAGTAATATATTTTTATATGGGCTATCCATAATGTGGGTTTTATTGCTCACGGGGTGCGACACCACATCGATCGATGAGATATTTGATGGAATTCCAACCATTGAAACATTTTTTCCGACAGAAGGTAGCATTGGTACGGAAATAACTGTTAAAGGTAGTAATCTAGATGACGTCGTGAGTGCCAGCATTGGTGAAGTGCAGGCTGAGTTGGTAGAGAAGGTTTCTGACACTCAACTAAAAATCAGAGTCTCTGGCCATGCACAAAGTGGCAAGATCGCTTTAAAGAACAGCTTAGGAACAGCCGAATCCGATACCATTTTTACGGTCACATATCCAGCTCCTTCTGTGTTGAATCAGAGCATACCAGATGAAGTGGAAATGGGAAACAAGCTGCTAATAAACGGCTCCCACATGAATGTTATAAGCAAGGCTCTATTCACGGCAGAAGGCCAAACTTCTGGACATGAAGCAGAAGTAATCTCTTTGTCGGATAATGAGATAGTAGTAAAAGTTCCTTATGTGGAGTCGGATAAAGCAACTCTTACGTTTTCGTATTTTAATGGTACAGAACAAGCAACTACTGAGCCGATAAAGAAGTTTGTGATTAAGCGTTATCAACCAGTTATTTCCACCGTGGAATTTCCACAGGTTGCAGTTGGTGATGTGTTTACGCTCAAAGGAAGTTATTTAAACAAGATTAATGAACTTAAAATTGCAGGTGTGTCATGTGTAATAACCTCTCAGACCGAGAACTCTTTACAGTTTGTCGTTCCTACAAGCGACACCTTCAAAGACGGGCTTAACTATTTGCCATTGACAATGATCTATTTTGAAGGTGTAGAATCTAAAGTTATTACAGAAGCTTTTAAGGTATATGTCCCATATTTATATACTTGGAAAGATGTAAAGATATGGGGGCAGGGACGTGATGTAGAAAATCTAACGTCCTTCTTCTCTCCGGAGACTGGAATCGCTTATGCCAACTCTGCTTGGCGTGAATTGGATGCAATTTCTTTTAAATACCAGAATGCCACTTGTTCAGCAAAGAATGTCCCTGCAGTTACAGAATCAGAATATAACTCGGTTGTACCATATTTCTTTTTCTCTGGAGCAAGTGCTGGTACATTGCAGATTAACAGTCCAGCTGGTTCTAATAGTCAACTGCGCAATTTCTATATGATTAACAACTCAGCCGATCAATATAGAGTAACAGGAGCGAAAGCAAATTGCTACGGAACACCTTGTTTATCATTTGTATATTTGGATCCTTCGAAGTCAGCCAATAATGAGCTGATAGGTAAGATTAAGAGCGGCTCGCTGCAAACTATAGATGAGCATAATTTCCCCATAGATGTTTCAGGTAATAAAGTCGGGGGTATCGATATATCTGGTGCTCGTCAGTCGGTTAATAACTCTATATTCGCACCTGGCATATTCTCAGTTGGAACCAACAAAAATGCTGACATTGATGCATATATTATGGTTATATACTATGACTATCGTGGCCAGAGTACCAATCCTGCAGAGCACATTCGTCGTATTGGTTTCATTCATATCAAAAATATTGATTTCAGACTTTACAACAATACCAAAGCCCCATCTTCTTCGAGTGTGACTTTTGATATGTATTGGATGAAGCATAATTACAAGTAAAATGAAATTTAAAAACATATTTGATAATTTTTTAAGGCTTTCAGCAATAGCTGTTATGGCCATGTTGCCCGTTTTTTCATCAGCTGAAGAGTTTAAAGTGACCTTGGACAAGATTGGCATTTACCTTTCATCGGCAAAACCTGGTGACGTTATTACGATTGCAGATGGTCTCTACAAAGACGTCCAGCTTAAGTGGATTGCGACGGGATCTCCTGCTAAAAGTATCATTGTGAAAGCAGAACATCCTGGAAAAGTCATCATATCAGGCACGTCTAGCTTGCAATTGTCTGGAAAATACCTTACCGTTAGTGGTTTGTGGTTTAAGGATGGTATTCCAGCACGTAGGTCGGTTGTCGAATTCTCAGCGAATGGCACCAATGCGTTTGGCTGCAGGCTGACGGAATCTGTCATTGAGAACTATAATTCTTATAATCGTGCAGATCAGCATGTGTATGTTATGCTTTCTGGACAAAAAAACAGGGTAGATCATTGCAGTCTTGTTGGAAAGAAAAACATAGGTGTAACTTTGTTGGTGAATCTGAATGGGAAAGATTGCCTATATAATTATCACTCGATAGACCATAATTATTTTGGACCACGTAATGTATTTGGTTCCAATGGTGCGGAAACGATTCGGATAGGGACATCACAACAGTCAAACGAATCATCAAGGACAACTGTAAGTGACAACCTGTTCGACAGGTGCTCAGGAGAGGTTGAGGTTGTTTCGGTAAAATCTTGTGATAATGTTATAACAAGGAATACTCTTTGGGAATGTCAGGGGCTCGTTGTGTTGCGTCATGGCAAACGTAACGAGGTGAGTCGAAATAAGTTCATTGGTAATGGAAAGCCGAATACCGGTGGAGTGCGCATAGTTGATGAAGGTCATCTGGTTGTTAATAACACATTTTGGGGGCTGACAGGAAAACGATTCTTCTCAGCTTTAGCATTAATGGATTGTGTGCCGAATTCATTACCCAATCGTTACGTGCAAGTGAAGAATATTGAAATTTCCGACAACCACTTTTTCAATTGCGATCACCTTCAGTTGGGCGTTGGAAAAGACTATGAGCGCACACTTGCTCCAGTAGGAGTTCGTTTTAATAACAATGAAATTGTTAATAGCCGTGTCACGGCACCGTTTGAATGGGTTGATTCGCTTACTGACATAACATGCAAAGGTAATAAATTGCAAATTAGTGGGGAACAATCCTTCGAAGGCTTTACGCGTACACAGATATATGAGATGCCTGTGCCAACTTATAATAGTGTAGTTAAAGGCAGAGGAGCTTCATGGTGGAATTCTAGTTTGGGCCAACCCTCTTACACATTGCTTCCCAGTGAGAAAGATATTGTTCAGGCAGCAGATGAAAAAGGTCTTGCTCAATTAGTCGCAGAAGCAAAGAGCCCTCTTACTATTAAGTTAATACCTGGTAAGACATTTGTTTTGTCAGCCCCTTTAACAGTGCATGCTCGTTTAACGATAATAGGACAGGAGAATGTGTTGCGTTATGCCTCTGCCAAGGATGGCAGTATGATTATAATAGGAGCAGGCGGTAGTTTGAATGTTTCTGACATCGATTTTGATGGTTCTCTGGTTGAAGGGAAAGCTCAAGCTTCTTGCGCTATATGTTCTGATTTTCCATTACTGACCGAATATAATTTGAACGTCACTAATTGCAAGTTTCGCAATTTTGGAGAAAGTTCTTGTAGTGCCATCAGGGGAAAGAAAACTACGTTTGCTGATAGCGTCGTTATCTCAAACTGTATTTTTAGGGATAATGCAGGAAGTGGAGTTGACTTTTCACAAGAACGCGATGACTTAGGGCGATATAATGTAGAGAATCTGATAATAAAGAATTCTAGGTTCTTTCATTTTTTGGGTATACCTGTTAATGTGTATCGTGGCGGCAATGATGAGAGTACAACAGGACCTAGTGTAACGGTTACAAATTGTTCCTTTGAGGACTGCTGCAATAAACAGCGGGGATGTGTTTTGCGTTTAATTGGCACTCAGGCCCTTAAAGTTTGTTATGATATATTTTCTAACAGTGGCCGCGGTGGCACCTCCATTCTGTTAGATGATGCACAAGATGACAGCATTGAGATAAAGAATTGCGATTTTCGGAATTCAGGCAAACTTAAAAGTAACTGGTTTCAACTCTCTTTATAAAACCAACGTCTTAGTATTTTGAAATATGAAGAAATTTTATCTTTTAATCATAGAAGCTTTGCTAGGATATGCTAGTATGAATGCACAGCATCCTTCCTTACTCCTAACTGAGCAGGAAAAGTTGCAGATAACTAATGACACCGCAGAGGTCCCCCTTTTTGACGATGCCATTAGGAATTTGGTTAACTCGGCAAATAATTACTTAACTCAACCAATAAGTGTTCCAATACCTGTGGATGGTGGCGGAGGCGAAGTGCACGAACAGCACAAAAATAATTATTATGCGATGTTCAATTTAGGCCTGGCATACCAGTACACTAGAGATGAGAAGTATGCACGCAAGGTGGCTAACATGTTATTGGCTTATAGCAAGCTCTATCCCACACTTGGTTTGCATCCTCTTACCCTTTCCAACACAAGAGGCCGTCTTTTTTGGCAGACTCTGAATGAAAGTGTTTGGTTGGTACACACTGCTATAGCCTATGATTGTATTTACAACACTTTGACACAAGATGAAAGAAAGGACATAGAAAAGAATTTGCTCCTAAACATGGCTGATTTTATAATGAACGGATATAAGAACTATAAGGTAAACCATGTGATGTTCAATCGAATGCATAATCATGCCACTTGGGCTACAGCTGCTGTCGGTATGACAGGCCTCGTTACTGGACATGATGATCTCGTAAAGAAAGCCTTGTATGGTTCAGATGAAACTGGGCATAACGGCGGATTCTTGCAGCAAATGGACGAATTGTTTTCTCCTGATGGTTATTATAATGAAGGGGCCTATTATGGTCGTTATGCAATTTGGCCTTTTGTTGTTTTCGCTCAATGTATAGACCATAAAATGCCAGAACTAAAAATTTTCGAGAGACGTAATGGTATCTTGAAAAAGGCGCTCGAATCGCTCTGTAAAATGAGTTATAATGGTGAGTTTTTCCACTTCAATGATGCACTACAGAAGGGACTGTCGGCACAGGAACTGGTCTATGCTATAGATATTTTATACAATAAGTTCCCTGAAGAAAAGCAATGGCTGAGCATTGTTTCTGACTATCAGCATCGCGTATTGCCTATAATGGGAGGTTATCATGTTGCAAAAGATATTGCCGAGAATAAGTCAAAGCCAATATATTTGACAAGTTGCCTTCTTCGCGATGGTAAAGATGGTTCAAAGGGCGGAGTATCTATCATGCGTGAGAAAGACCATAATTCGGCAGTTGCCATAAAAGCTACCAGTCAGGGGATGGGACATGGCCATTTTGATAAGCTTTCAATGGTATACTATGACAATGGCCATGAAATACTCTCTGATTATGGATCTTCCCGTTTCTTGAATATAGAAGCAAAGCATGAGGGCCATTACACACGCGAAAATGACACTTATGCAAAACAGACCATAGCACATAATACTGTTACTGTGGATGGAAAATCCGACTACGATGGCAAGTTGAAAGTAGCAGATCAGCATCATTCTGATATTGTTTATACTGATTTCTCCAATGAGAAAGCACAGTTGACAATAGCAGCCGATTCGACGGCCTATCCCGGAGTAATGATGAAACGGGCCCTGTGCTGGCTTGATTTGCCTTTTCTGTCAAATCCTTTATTGATAGATGTCTATAAGCTTAGCGCATCCGAGCCACACCAGTATGATTATGCATTGTGGTATAATGGAACATTTGTCTCTGCCAATTACCCTTATGCAAAGGCGATGACAGAAAAGCATACTTTAGGAACTGCTAATGGCTATCAACATATCTGGCTAGATGGTGAAAGCAAGTATCTTGATTCATTGGCACAAGTCACTTTCTTCAATGGATCTCGTTTCTACACTTTGAGTACTGCCACTGTAGCTAATATGGGGGTGAAGATGGTCTCTCTTGGGGCAAACGATCCAGATTTCAATTTGCTGGATAGACATGGCTTAGTGTATCGTGCTACGAATGCAAGCGACATGGTCTTTGCAACTGCATTGGAGACGCATGGCAAATATGATGTTGTGGCTGAAACATCCAGTGGATTGAAATCTTCGTGCCATAGCGTGAAAGTTCTGGAGAATAATGAAGGTAGTACAGTTGTGTGCATTGACTTTGGTGCGCATAATATTTTTGTTATAATCGACTGGAATGGTGGATGGAGATACACTATAATATAATATTAATATTCAATTTTTTTTCACATGAAAACTTGTAGTAAAGTATTCCTATTGGAAGAAGAAATGAAGTGGGAGAATCCCTCTTCTGGCGTTCATCGCCAAATTATGGGTTATGATGGACAATTGATGATGGTTAAAGTTAAGTTTGACAAGGGGGCCGTAGGGACTATTCATGAGCATTATCACAGTCAGGCAACTTATGTAGTTAGTGGCAAGTTCGAACTCTCTATAGGTTCAGAGAAAAAAATCCTTGGCCCTGGCGACGGATATTATGTGGCACCAGATGTCTCTCATGGATGCGTTTGCCTTGAGGCTGGTGTATTGATAGATACTTTCAGCCCAATGCGGGCAGATTTTTTAAATAAAGTAGAATGAAGATAAAGGGACTTAGATGGTGGATAATTGGTCTAATAATGTTGATAACAATTATCAACTATTTGGACCGCGGCACGCTCAATTACATGTGGCTTGCCAATATAGACTATATCCTTACTTCATCTCCGCAGACGGAAAGCACAGATGCAAACTTTGCTGTAAGGCAAGGAAATAGATATATTCTTAAGAATACCCGAGGTAAGCAGCAAACTGTACCAGCTGATATCGTTACTGTGAAGAAAAATAAAGGAAAGACAGTTATCGTCCACAAGGAAGGTATTGCCATCGATTTAGGATTAGTTGATGTTAAAGACACAAATATCTCTGCAAAAGCCAAAGATCTTTTAGGTCGGATAACAATATTCTTTATGATCGCATATGGAATCAGCCAGCTGTTTTCCGGAAAGATCTATGATAAAGTCGGCTGTCGGAAGGGCTTCTTTGGAAGTGTATTGATTTGGGGCTCTCAGATGCGCTCACTTCACTTTCAAGAGGAACGCTTTCATTGACATTCTTTAGGATGATGTTGGGTTTAGGAGAGGCTGGCCCATGGCCAGGTACAACTAAGAGCAATGCTGAGTGGTTTCCTCAAAAGGAACGAGCATTCGCACAAGGCCTATTTGGTGCTGCTGCATCAATGGGTAGTGTGATTGCCCCAGTGTTCATTCTGATGTTATTTATAGCTTTCGACTGGCGAATAACATTTGTAATAGTGGGTTCTTTGGGCTTGATTTGGCTCATACCATGGTTGGTTATTAACAAGAAAGGGCCAAAAGAGCACCCGTGGATAACAGATGCTGAACGTGAGTACATAACGAGCGGGCAGCCTGAATCTTCAATAGAACCTACAAGTACAGATAACGATCATTCCAAATCATGGGGTGAGCTTCTTAGAAATCGCAAGAACTGGTCAGTGATACTAGGTAGATTCTTCTTAGACCCAATATGGTGGATGTTTGTGACCTTTTTGCCCTTGTATCTGACCGATGTATTCCACTTGAATATTAAGGAAGTGGCTTGTTCTGCATGGATACCTTATATAGGGGCTGCTATTGGTAGTGTGTTGGGAGGTTGGTTCTCTGGCTGGCTTATCAAGCGTGGGCATTCTGTGAATTTTGCTCGCAAAACTGCTATCTCGGTCGGTGCACTCATTATCATCCCTGCTATCATTCTGTCAGTTACCTCTTCTTCTGCAGTGATGGCAGTCGTCTGGATGGCATTCGTCTTGGGTGGATTCCAGTTCTTTATAACTAACCTGCAGACGATTCCATGCGATCTGCATAGCGGTAAGTCAGTCGGCTCTTTAGCCGGATTAGGCGGCGCCTCAGCAGTGCTGGGAACTATTCTTGCAATATTGTTATCTGGGTACATTACAGACTGGACGCTTCTGTTTAGCTTGTTAGGTGCATTGGTTCCTTTATCATGGCTGTCAGTGTTCCTTACTGTAGGAAAGATAGAACAAATAAAATAATTTCTATTTCAGAATCTTTTAAGTACAATTATTTATGAAAAATTTAAATGGAAAAGTAGCCATAGTGACCGGTGGCTCACGCGATATAGGGCGTGCTGTATCGGTAAAATTGGCTTCATTAGGTGTAAAAGTAGTCGTTAATTACCATGGCAACGAAAATGCTGCTAAGGAAACATTAGAATGTATTCACGCCAATGGCGGCGAAGCTATCGCTGTTAAGGGTGATATGACTAAAGACGCAGATGTGAAGGCTCTTGTTGATGCAGCGCGAAGGGCATATGGTGATCGCATCGATATCCTGGTAAATATAGTCGGTGGCATGGTTGGCCGTAAAAAACTGCTTGAACAGAATGAAGAGTGGTATGACACCGTTATGAATGTTAATATGAAATCATGTTATCTTGCCACTTTACGTACTGTTCCTTTCATGGGAAAGGGTTCCAGTATTGTCAACTTCTCTTCACTTGCAGCTCGTGATGGCGGTGGGGGAGGAGCTTCCCTATATGCAACATCGAAGGGTGCAGTTTCAGTATTTACGCGCTCAATGGCAAAAGAATTGGGACCACAGGGGATACGCGTTAATGCAGTTTGCCCAGGTACTATTGCAACAAGTTTCCACGATCGTTTTAATACGCCGGAAAACCGCGAGCGCATGAAAGCTTCGTATGCACTCCGCCGCGAGGGTACTGCTGATGAGGTAGCAGACCTTGTCTGCTATCTGGCTTCAGATGAATCTTCCTATATCACTGGTGCAAACATTGATATCAATGGAGGTAGTTTCTTCTCATGATTTAGTTGAATGTTTTTGCAGGCGCAAGGGCATATAATGCCGCGCCTGCTTTTCAAGCTTTTTTAGTGTTAATGCATACTTATATGTCAAAAAAATCATTTGTAATATTGTTCGTACTGTCGATGGCGATGTCTTTATCGGCTCAAACAGTGGTAGGTTCTGCCAAAGATTTTATTGCTGCATTGAGTAATCTGCAGCCAGGAGACGAACTTGTATTGAAAGACGGTAGCTATGATATTAGTGGAGTTAAGATAACCAAGAGCGGAGAAGAAAACAACCCAATAGTTATAAGGGAAGAACATACTGGGAAAGTGGTTTTTATTGGTAAAAGCAACATAACTTTAAGTAGAACCAAATATATAACCTTGCAAGGTTTTGAATTTGCAAGTGACGCTTTGACTGCAATAAAAACAGAGTCGGCACAGCATTGCCGAATTACAGAGTGTGTATTTCATATGAAAGAGCCATTGGATGATACTAAATATCCATGGATTCGTGTTGGGGCCTTTTATGCTGATACCGTAAATCAAAGTTTTTATAATCGTATAGATCATAACGTTTTTGAGAACAAGACACATACTGGAAATTTCATCACATTAGAAGGCATTAAAGGTTGTCAAACACAACATGATTTGATTGATAATAATACATTCAGAAGCATTACTCCTCGCTCTGAAAATGAAAAGGAGGCAATCCGAATTGGCGATTCTGATGTTTGTATGAGTAACGGCTTTACTGTGGTGGAAAATAATGTCTTTGAGGATTGTGACGGAGATCCGGAAATAGTATCCGTCAAGTCATGTAGGGATACCATTCGGAATAACATTTTCCGTCGTTGCTGTGGTACATTGTCACTTCGACAGGGAGTTTATAGTTATGTTGAAGGGAATCAATTCTATGGTGAAGGTAAAACGGCACTTAGCTTTGATGGACTTTCTACAATAGGGTGTGGCGGTATTCGCGCCTATAGCCTTGGACATAAAATTGTAAATAACTTTATGGAAGGACTTACGGGAAATAAGTTTGATGCAGCCTTTGTTCTAACAAATGGCGATAAAACAAACACGGAATCTAATTTTGCAAGTAGCCCAAGTGCACATTTTATACCGGAAAATATTCTGTTTGCCCATAATACAATAAAGAATTGTAAGTCTAACATAGAGGTAGGTTATAAGTACACTAAGAATCCGAAGAATGATACTATCGTATATAATACTATCATAGGTTCAACTCCTTTTATGATAGTCTATAATAATGGGAAAGATTCTGTAAGCTATTACTCGGAAAAAGTAGGAGGAGCTGCATCATCATTCGTTATTCATGACAATGTGCTACAAGGTACAACAGATGAAATAAGGACTGTAACACATAATAATAGTAATAGAAATGATAGCATATTCAATCTCAGCGGACAAAAAATTACTGATTTAAAAAATTTGTCAGACGGCGTATACATTGTGAACAGAAGGATTAAAATAATAAAACATTAAAATCAATACAAAGAATATGAAACAAGCAATTATCTCTTTTATTTTAGAATTAGTGATTTTGGCTCCTTTACAGTTGCAGGCTCAGCAAAAGACAATAACAAATCGTTATGCCATGAAAATGCAACAAACTGCAAATGGAAAGTATGAACTACAGCAAGAAGATAAGTATCGTAAGAATCATATCGACATAAGCATGCCTGACGTTCTTGAGCCTTATACTCCTAAGTATGTGAAATTAAACAGTAAAATGTACAAGGGTGTAGCCACCCAGGATATAGTCTTTAAAAAGTATAAAGACTATGAGTTGAAGATTACTGTTGATAAAGCTGTTAGCGATAAGCCTACACCGTTTATGATTTATATTCACGGAGGAGGTTGGGCTCGTGGCGATAACAGCTCATCGAAAGTTATCTCACAATATTTGGCTAAGCAGCATGGCATTACAGGCTTTCGTATTGAATATACATTAGCGCCACAATCAGGAGCTTCAGTACAGGTAAGTATTTCGGATGTGATGGATGCATTAAAGTACATACAAGACCATGCAAAGGAGCTTAATGTTAATCCCAATATTTATGGATTCTTAGGTACTTCATCAGGTGCACACTTAGCTGCTGTGGGTGCCATGAAGTCAAAGGCTAAATTATTTATTGGCTATTCAGGTATATATGATCTGGAAAAGGCTGCTATAACATCAAAAACTCATGATCCACAGAGAATCAAATATTTTAAAGGAGAGCTCTTCAATGCTTCACCTATCAACATGATACCAAAGAAAAATATTCCGGCATGCATGCTTGTTTGCGGTACTGCAGATGTAACTGTGGAATGTGAGCAAAGCAAAATGTTCGCAGATGCTTTGAAACAAAAAGGAGGCAAAGTAGAACTTGATGTATACGAGCATTATGATCATAATTTGAGTTCAAGGACTTCCGATAAGATGGAGGATATCTTGTTTAAGAGTGTTGATTTTGTTGACCAGTATCTAAAATAAATGGAAAATTATGAAGCACAGATTAAAACATATAGTCTTCTTTATAGCAATTGTCTTACATCCGGCTTTAGCATCAGTTGCCGGGGAACCAGATGGTTACCTGATAGCCGATGGTAATACTGCGGGAACTATGCAACTGATTGTTAATAGGGGCTATGCTTTAGATTCTCCCGATCAGTCTATAAGACATGCAAATAAGCCCTTTCAGCATGTTCAGCAAATATGGGACGCAGATCTGAAGAAATACGTCTTTCAGTTTTTTATACACGCTAAACTGGATGATGACCGCGGACTTGTTAATATTACAGACCGGCAGCGTAATGAGTTGAAAACTTGGGCTAAATCTCCAGCATTTATGGTCGGACAGGAAGGTGATATAATGGTCATAAAATGGAAATTCAAGCTACCAGAAGGAATGCTCACAACAAAGAAATTTTGTCACGTGCATCAATTAAAGGCCCTCGATAATAAAGAAAGTACAGCAGATGTTGGAATGCCTATTATAACTTTCACTTGTTGTACTGTTGGCAGTGGCAATAAACAAGAGTTTCAGGTTCGTTGGCAAGATCGCAACAATAATTACAAAACATTCTATTTAGCAAGACTTGATTTATCTCAATTCTTGGGTATGTGGGTCGAAGCTGAAGAACGAATAAAGTGTGGTGCCAATGGTAGCTACTCGTTAACGTTGAGGAATTTAAAAACTGGTAATGTTATGCTTGATATGCCTGAGCAGAACCTTGATATGTGGCGGACAGATTGTGCAGGTGTTAGGCCTAAATGGGGTATTTACCGAAATATTGGTGAAAACAGAAGTATGGAAAATAGCCTTCGTGACGAGGAATTACGTTTCGCAGATTTCTATGTTGGGAAAATCGTTTCGACAAAAGTAAGCACATTAGAATCGGTTAGAAATGATAGTGATGCAATTTATACAGTATCAGGAGAATCGGTTTTAAAGCAGCAAGAAGGTCAAGTGTATATTTCTCAAGGGCAAAAAAAGCTTTCACTAAAATAGTATTTATTTTGAATAGTTAAAGGATGTCAAGTTGAGGAACTTGGCATCTTTTTGTCGTTTTATAGCATTAACCTTATTGCCACTAAAATTCAGCTGCACGTCGTCACACAATTTTACATCAAAGTATATTCCACCCATTCCACCCTACAGATAAATCATTATATATCAACCAGTTGCAAAGTCGAACATGGCGCAAGACATCTCACCCACATTGCACCCACATCTCACCTGAAAAACAAAGCCTTTTTTCTATGTATTATTCTATCAATCAATTACTTACAGCACAGAATACGCCTTGTCGGGGCTATTTCTCACATTTCTCCATCACACGTTTTTGGTTTACCGTGAGCTGCTCTGCTTTACGGCCAACAGATAGCAAGCCCTGCTTTGGGTTTGCAAAAGTGGCCTTTTTACAAAGCGAAACAGGCCTTTTCGCGTTGTAAAAAGGCCTGTTTTGAGAAGCGGGAAGACGTGGCTTGCAAGCTACGCTACACTCGCTTGTCGCTAAGAAGGTATACAAGATACTTAAATGCTGAGTAGCGGAGTGGCCCGACGGTACGTAACAATTTCGTTGCCGTCATATTCTTGCTTATCCACCAGGCGGATGTCTGCCGGCAAGGCTGGTGCCTGCGTACCGCCTGCCATCACGATAGGTGCTGTCTCTACACGTATTTCGTCCCACATATCAGCCTCCATAAAGCTGCTAAGCGTCTTTGCGCCACCCTCTACGATGAGCGACTGCTTGCCTTCGGCATAGAGATGCGACAGCACATCCGATATGGTGTCAGGATGGCGAAGCACCAGCCGTTCCGGACTATTGCCTGGCCAAAAGCGTGTGGTGAGCTGCGGATGATCGCGATCGTCAGTCACCCGGCCCACCAAGATGGCATCATTCTCTGCCCGAAGTTTATGAGAGAGCATCTGCGTGAAGGCATTGGAGAACATATAAGGCTCTCCCTGATTGTCTATCAGACCGTTAAGGCTCTGCGCCCACTTCAAGATGATGTACGGACGATGCTTCTCGTTAAAGGTCATAAAGCGCTTGTTCAGTTCGATACACTCGTTCTCCAACACGCCCACAGTCACTTCTATGCCGGCATCACGCAACTTCCGCACCCCCCGGCCATGCACTTTGGCAAAAGGATCGAGGCTTCCGCACACTACACGGCGTACCCCTTTGCGCACAATCAGGTCGGCACAGGGCGGCGTCTTGCCGTAATGTGAGCAAGGCTCCAGGCTCACGTAGACCGTTGAATGGGGCAAGAGCCCTTCGTCTTCGGCCCGCACAGAGGCAAAGGCATTCACTTCGGCATGGCCCTCGCCATATTTGGCATGATAGCCCTCGCCTATGATGATGCCCTGCTGGCTCACTATCACGGCACCCACCATGGGGTTGGGCCGTGCGTTCTTCATGCCGTTGACCGCTAGCTGCAGGCAGCGGCGCATGTAAAATTCATCTATCTGCCTTTGGTTCATACTCATATTTTTCTTATCTTTGCATTATGACATTTCGCGAAATATGGCAAACGCTCACGCCGATGTACGACGATGCCGAGGCCAAGGCCATTGTCCGGACCGTGCTCGAAGACAAGTGGGGATTCACGCTCACCGATATTTACAGTGGCAAAGTTACTCAATTATCTGAAGAAAACCAGTCTTTGCTGGCCAAAATAACCCACAGGCTGCGTCAAGGCGAGCCGGTGCAGTATGTATTGGGCACAGCACTGTTCGGCGGAAGGCACTTCCACGTAGAGCCAGGGGTGCTCATTCCGCGGCCCGAAACCTACACGCTGTGCCAGTGGGTGAGCCGGTTTCTGCAGGCCACCGCAAACACATCGGGGCAGGGCAAGCGGCTGCTCGACGTGTGCACCGGCTCGGGCTGCATAGCCATCACCCTGGCCCTGGACAACAGTCTGTCACGCGCTATGGGTTCAGACATCTCAGAACGGGCTCTAACCGTGGCCCGCAGAAACGCTGATGAGCTGCACGCGAAGGTGACATTCAGGCAGGCCGATGCGCTGAATGCCGCGTCACTGGCACGGCAAGAAGAGAGCGCATGGGATGTGATAGTGAGCAATCCGCCCTATATATGCCTGAAGGAGCAAAGCGAGATAATGCCTAACGTACTGCAATATGAGCCACACGAGGCACTGTTTGTGCCAGACAATGACCCTCTGCGCTTCTATCGGGCCATCAGCAACTACGCTTTCAGAGCCCTGAGCCCAGGCGGTGCGCTCTTCTTTGAGACCAACCCGCTCTACATAACCGATGTGGCCGACATGCTGAACAAGATGGGCTTCAGCACGATAGAGCTGAAAGAAGACGATTACGGAAAGACAAGATTTACCAAAGCCATACGACCATGATTTTCAAACAACCGATGAACGAGGAGAAAGCCCTGCAAAAGTTGGCAGCCATGTGCGCCAAGGCAGAGCACTGCACCGGCGAGGCGCTCGACAAGATGCGCAAGTGGGGACTTGACGAGGAGGCCCAAGAGCGCATCATCAACAAGCTACATGCCCTGAAATATATCGATGACGAACGCTATACCCGTTCCTTTGTGCACGACAAAATAGAATATAACCACTGGGGACGACGCAAAATAGAACAGGCGCTGTGGCTGAAGCACGTAGACAGCAGCGTTTATGCGCCCGTGCTCGATGAGGTGAGCGACGATGACTATCTGGCCATTCTTCGCCCTTTGGTGAAGAAGAAGATGCAAGAAGTGAAGGCCAACAGCGACTATGAGCGCGCCATGAAGACCATCAAGTATGCCATGTCGCGTGGATTTACCATCGACCTCATACGCAAATGCGTAGACCAGGCAGACGAGATAGATGATGCGCTATAGCCTTTTGGGCCGTCTTCTAGACGCCATATATCCTCGTCAGTGCCCCATCTGCGGGCAAAGGCTCTATCCGTCAGAGGGCCCGCTGTGCTGTGCGTGCAACCTTCATCTGCCCAGAACGCATTTTGCCCGACAGCCTTACGACAACATCATGGCCCAACTGTTTTGGGGCAGGATACCCATAGAGCGCGCCGCAGCCCTCTTCTACTATCATGCGCACGCCAAATCGTGCAACACCATCTATCAAATAAAGTATGGCGGACGTGAGGATTTGGCCATCTCCATGGGTCGGATGATGGCAAAAGAGTTCGATGAAATGGGCTTTTTTGAGGGCATAACCTCTATTTTGCCCATTCCGCTGGCATGGTCGCGGCAAATCAGGCGCACCTATAACCAGAGCGAGCGCATAGCCCGAGGCATACAAGAGGTAACACATCTGCCCATACTGAGAGATGCCGTGAAGCGCAAGACGTTCAGAAGCAGTCAGACAGACAAAAACTTCTGGCAGCGCACCAGCAACGTAAAAGGGGCGTTCAGCCTGCAAGACGCCCGAAAGCTAAGCCATCAGCACATTCTGATCATAGACGATGTGGTGACCACGGGAGCCACCATCACAGCCTGCGCAACAGAACTACTCAAGGCCGAAGACGTAAAAATAAGTGTTGCCTCATTGGGCTTTACCGAAAGATAATGGCACGAAAACACTTCTATTATTTTGTATTTCGGCTGAAATACATTAACTTTGCCAACAAAATACAATATTTATAGACATATCATACATGGAAAATCTGAAGAAAGTTTTTGCAGGCATGTTGCTTGATATAAAGGCCATCAAGCTGCAACCCAACGAGCCTTTCACTTGGGCAAGCGGGTGGAAGTCGCCTTTCTACTGCGATAACAGAAAGACATTGTCTTACCATAACGTGCGTTCCTTCGTAAAGCTGGAGCTTACGCACGCCGTGATGGAGAACTTCTCCGAGGCTGAGGCGGTGGCCGGAGTGGCCACGGGAGCCATCGCGCAAGGTGCTTTGGTGGCCGACGAGCTGGCCTTGCCTTACGCTTACGTGCGTCCCAAGCCCAAGGACCATGGCATGAAGAACCAGATAGAAGGTCAGCTGCCAGAAGGCGCAAAGGTGGTTGTGGTGGAAGATCTTATCTCTACCGGTGGCTCATCGCTGAAGGCAGTGGCTGCATTGCGCGAGGCTGGCTTCAACGTCATAGGCATGGTGGCCAGCTACACCTACGGATTTCCCATCGCAGAGCAGGCCTTCAAGGATGCCAACGTGAAGCTCGTCACGCTTACCAACTATGAGAGCGTGGTGGAAAAAGCGCTTGAGACAGGATATATCAACCAAGACGACGTGGCCATGCTGCACGAGTGGCGCCGCGACCCCGCTAACTGGAAGAAGTAAAGATGGACAAGATAGAAAGCAGCATAAAGACTATACCCCACTCGCAGCAAAGCGTTTACAACCTGCTGAGCGACCTCTCTAACGTAGAGCGCATCAAAGACCGCCTGCCAGAGGATAAGTTGCAGGAGCTCACTTTCGACCGCGACTCCATCAGCATCAGCGTCAATCCGGTGGGAAAGGTGGCTATGCGCATCATAGAACGCGAGGAGCCTAAGACCATCAAGTTTGAGAGCGCCGACTCGCCCGTGGCCTTTAACTTCTGGATTCAGCTGTTGCCCATCACGGAAAACAGTTGTAAGATGCGCCTGACCATCAAGGCCGACGTGCCCTTCTTCCTGCAGTCGATGATCAAGAAGCCGCTTCAAGAGAACATAGAGAAAATAGCCGACGCACTGGCCATCATACCCTACGCCGACTAAAACAGGCTGACCGAGGCTCGCGACGGGCCTTGTTGGCCAGTGAGGGCGTAGCTGCGCCACGACAACAACCTAATTTCAGACACTTATGGCAAATAAACTTTGGGAAAAAGATTTTGAGATTAACAGCCGGATAGAACGCTTCACGGTGGGAAGGGACACGGAGATGGACCTCTACCTGGCACCTTTCGACGTACTGGGCAGCATGGCCCACATCACTATGCTGGCATCCATAGGGTTACTGAAAGACGATGAGCTGAAGCCGCTCTTGGCCGAGCTGAAGAATATCTACAAGCTCTGCCAGGAGGGAAAGTTCGTCATCGAAGATGGCGTAGAAGACGTTCACTCGCAAGTGGAGCTCATGCTGACACGCAAATTGGGCGACATCGGCAAGAAAATACACAGCGGCAGAAGCCGCAACGACCAAGTGCTGGTAGACCTGAAGCTGTTCTGCCGGCATGAGATAAAGCGCGTAGTAGAGGCCGCCAAAGCTCTCTTCGACGAGCTGATAGCACGCAGCAATGAGTGCAAAGACGTGCTCATGCCCGGCTATACGCATCTGCAGATAGCCATGCCCTCGTCGTTCGGACTATGGTTTGGCGCTTATGCCGAGTCGATAGCAGACGATATGCTCTTTGTGCAGGCCGCTTACAGAATGGCCAACCGCAATCCGCTGGGCTCGGCGGCAGGCTACGGCTCGTCGTTCCCGCTCAACAGACAGCTCACCACCGACTTGTTAGGCTTCGACTCAATGAACTATAACGTTGTGTATGCACAGATGGGGCGTGGCAAGATGGAGCGCAACGTGGCTTTTGCACTGGCTTCTCTGGCCGGAACGGTGGCTAAGATGGCCTTCGATGCCTGCCTCTTCAACTGCCAGAACTTCGGGTTCATCAAGCTGCCCAAGGAATGTACCACGGGCTCGAGCATCATGCCGCACAAGAAAAACCCCGATGTGTTTGAACTGATAAGAGCCAAATGCAATAAGATACAGAGCTTGCCACAACAAATCATGCTCATTATCAACAACTTGCCCACAGGCTATTTCCGTGATCTTCAGATCATTAAAGAGGTCTTCCTGCCAGCTTTTGATGAGCTGATAGACTGCTTGGACATGGCCACATACATCATTGGCAAGATGGAAGTGAACAAGCACATACTCGAAAACAGCATGTACGACCCCATATTCAGCGTAGAAGAGGTCAACCGTCTGGCAGTTGCCGGTATGCCGTTCCGCGACGCTTACAAAAAGGTGGGGCTTGAGATAGAGGCCGGATCGTTCAAGGCCGACAAGCACATACATCACACTCATGAGGGCAGTATGGGCAACCTGTGCAATGACAAGATAGAGAAGATGATGCAAGACACGCTAGATGGCTTTCATTTTGAGCGCGCCGAAAACGCCGAAAAACAGCTCTTGAAATGAAGAAAACCTGCCTCCTTGTGCTCATGACGTTGCTTCTTGCGGCGTGCGGCGACAGTGGTTACGAGTATTCAAGCTACCATTGCAACCTCACGCTAGACAATTCTACGCACAATGATGCCACATTGGCCAGCGCGATGAACGCCGCCTCGCCCGGCATATTCTGCACCATCAAGGTGATAACCAAGGGCGGTGCCATGCAATACTCGTTCGAGACAAATGCCAACCTGAAGTCTACCAGCCCCTTTAATGCCATAGACAACAGGCTGGAAAACCAGAAGCATGTGGGCATGAACAATGGGCTCATCGTGGGATTTGCCAGACTTACCGACATGACAACGGGCAATCCGGTGTTTTATGCCTACGACCTGATGTGCCCCAACTGCTTCGATTACACCGCCATACCCATGCACGGCTATCCGCTGAGCGTAAAAAGCAGCGGCATAGCCACCTGTCCTAACTGTAAAAGACAATATGATCTGAACAACGGAGGCATCATATCGGCAGGCGACAAGGGTACGCCGTTGCAGCCCTACCGGGCCACAACCACAGGGCCCTTCGGCATTCTGCACGTTTATTAAACCCTGCCCGCACCACTGTCTTTTCGGATCAAATCGCTAAAAAAAAGGCAAATCATTTGCGATTTCGGATATTTAGCACTATCTTTGCAACCACAATTCTAACAAGCAACACTTATAATAGGCGGCAATAGCTCAGTTGGTAGAGCGCGACCTTGCCAAGGTCGAGGTCGCGGGTC
>SAMEA3663054__coassemble_531_pt1 | contig 36166 bp, 32 predicted proteins | sample SAMEA3663054__metabat2_low_PE_005 | metagenome-assembled genome bin SAMEA3663054 (sample SAMEA3663054) | pig gut metagenome | biome: pig gut; feature: pig-associated habitat; material: faeces | place: France | collected 2012 | reverse complement strand
AAGTGTCAGCCCTAATTTTGTACAATCAAAAAAGTTTTAGCGGACAGCAATAAAATTCTTACAATAGGCGGTCCGCTTTCTTATTTTCATGTTCGTCAAAAGTAAAAGTGCCTGATTTGCTTAGCAAAACCATGCTTTTTGAAACGCGAAAGGCACTATTTGAGGTGACAAAAGCGCCTTTTTCGTAGCTCAAAAACACCCATTTCGCAAGCCATTGTCATACAGACTGTTAGAGAAAGTCATATCGTTGGGAGCGGAAGATGAGCGGAAGGAGAGGCCTATATGAATAATCATGACAATTAATATCCTTATCATCGCTCTCCGTTCCACCTCCGAGAGCGCGTCAGCTACAGCGTGCCCAACCCGCCATACAGGCTACAGAGCAGGGGCAGAGCCACTAAATGGGAAGAAGAAAAACGGCAACGGCATCGTCTTCTGTAAGTAAATAGGACAAGTATTCAGCTTTAATGAATGAGAGAATAGCGATTTTAGCCATATATTTTGTATCTTTGCATAACGAAAAGATGAAACCAACGATGGATAAACCTACTTCAGCCATAAAGACGAAAGAAGAAAGAAAGACAGCCTTTGCGGTAAGGTTCACCGCTGTGGCTATGGTTTTGGAGATTGCGGCAGGCATATATGCCCACTCCATGGCCCTGATAGCCGACGGCATACACATGGCCTCGCACGTGCTGTTCATAGGCATCAGCTGGTATGCCTACGTGCTGGTGCGCCACCTGCAAGCAAAGCATAACACCCAATATAATGCCGACCGGGTGCTCAGCCTCTCAGCCTTTGCCAGCGGCATATTGCTCCTGGTGCTCTCTGTGGTGATAGCCGTGCACGCCGTAGAGCGCTTTTTTGAGGCAGAGGTAGAGATAAAATACGAAGAAGCCATGGTGGTGGCCGGCGTAGGACTGGTGGTTAACGCCATCTGTGCCACCGTTTTGCACGCCAAGCATGGCGAGGGCGACTACAACAGCCACTCGGCCTACCTGCACGTTTTGTCGGATGTCATCACGTCATTGGGTGCCATTTTCGGCCTGGTGTGCGCCATGTTGTGGCACATCAACTGGATGGATGCCCTCGTAGCCCTGGTGAGTTCGGGCGTCATCATGCGCTGGGCAGTGAAGCTGGTGATGGACACGGGACGCCGGTTGGCAGCCAACGACTGAACTGCCAGCCCCTAGAGGTGGCACAAAAAAGACAAAGGGTGACTGCCAACAGCCACCCTTCATGGTGATAAGAAGTCCTTACAGACTATTCGTCAAGGCACTTATCCAGTTCTTTTTCTATCTCCTCACGGTTCAGATTCTGCCCTATGAACACCAGTTTCTGCATTCTGTCGCCGTACTTCTCGTCCCAGTCGCGCTGCACTTCGGGGTGAGTGAGCAAGAAGTCTTCTAGTTCTTTCTTCGGCATCTCGGCAAACCACTGACCCGCATTGCGTATCTGTACCTGCTTTCCGGCCTGCTCAAAGACGTAGCACGTCTGCGTCTCGTCTCTGAAGTAGCACAGTCCTTTGCAGCGAATAATGCTCTTGGGCCATTTGGTAGCCACATATTCATCAAACCGGCCCAGGTTGAACGGAGGGCGACGGTTATACACAAAGGTGTCGATACCATACTCATAAGCCTCTCCGGTTTCCTCGTTCTCCATCTCTTCGCCCTCTATCGCGTTTATCCAAGCGGCAGAACGGGCCACCTCATCAAAGTTAAAGCGGCGCGTTTTTACGAGTTCGTCAAGGTCTACATCGCAATAGTCGCATGTGGTGATGGGTGCCTTGGGCTGTATGGCGTGCAGTATAGACTTGATTTTGCCCAAGTCTTCGGGGCTCACCTCAGACGCCTTGTTGAGCAAGATCTGATTACAGAACTCTATTTGCTGTATAACGAGACTTGCCAAATCATCGTCCGGCAGGTTCTTCTGCGTGAGCTCGTTGCCATTGGCAAACTCATCGCGCAACCGCAAAGCGTCTACCACACTCACAATGCTATCAAGACGGGGCACGCCATCCTTGAGTTGGGCGGGCGGAAGCATCTGTGGCATAGAGCAAATGGTCTGTGCTATAGGTGCCGGTTCGCATATACCACTGGCCTCAATGACGATATAGTCGAAACGTTTCTGGCTGATAATGTCTTGCAACTGCTTCACCAGGTCCATCTTCAACGTGCAGCAGATGCAGCCATTCTGCAGTGCCACGAGGCTGTCGTCGCCCTTTCCTACTACGCCTCCGGCCTCTATGAGGTTGGCATCTATGTTCACTTCGCCTATATCATTGACGATAACGGCAAACTTAATGCCTTTTTCGTTGGCCAAGATGCGGTTGAGCAACGTTGTCTTTCCACTGCCCAGATAACCTGTGAGCAGCAATACTGGAACTTCTTTCATTATGTATTTCTCCTTATATTATATGTTTTCAATATCTTCCGGGGTTGTTTCCATGATGGCAGCAGCAAGACTGTCGCCTGCCTGAACGATGGCACAGAGTGGGTATTTGATGCGTGCGGCGTCGTAAGAGCGCTGGTCTTCGTAAGAATTCATATTGATGCCCCATGCTCCCATGTGCCATCTGATGGCCAGCATCTCAGAGTCGGTGAGCTCAAGACCGCTGCACAAGAGCATGATGACCGACTTTTCGCCGTGCCCCATGGGGAAGTTGCGGTAAGTAATCTGATAGCCTTCGGTGTCTTCCCATATACCTAAGGCGTTCTTTTTCTTCTTGATGGCGCGCTTATATATGTCGGTCTTGCACACGTCATGCAGCAAACTGGCTATGATAACGTTCTCACGCTTCACGCCTGCAACACTACTAGGGTCGAGCTTCTGCATGCCTTCCCACACCATGAGGGCCGCCTTGCACACGTTGAGCGAGTGTCTGAGCAGTCCGCCCTCTACATTAAGATGGTGTCCGGCCGATGCTGGGGCCTTGAAAAAGCCGTCGCGCTCAAGGTCGTCTATTACGTATGAGACGCCATCGCGGTTGGTTGACTTGAGTAATTCGATAAATTCTGCCTTGTCTTTTTCTAAATCTATGTGAATCATAATAACTACAATGAATATTCAGATAATGGTGTCAGGGTGCTTCGGTAATGAATACGTAGACAAAAGAGCTATATAGTTGTATGAAAAGAACGTAGAGGGGGATGGCCCAAGCCATGACAGAGCCGGCTCCGGTGAGGCACTGGCGTATGGCCGCAAGCATGGAGGCATGGCCGCTGATGACGCTGTAGGATATGGAACAAGTTATACCTATGAGCGTTAGCAGGGGCACAATGGCCTGTGAAAAACTGCTTGGAAAGAGGCTGCCGGTAACACTCAGCAAGATGGCATGGGGCAAAAGGGTTAGCAAGGCAATGGCCAACAGGAACATGCAAAGCTCTAATAAGACAAAGCGAATGGCCATGCGCTGGCGATAAGTGAGCGTTGGGCGATGGCGTCTGAAGGGCAACAAAGCCATAATACCGCTCTTATTGAGCGCTCCCCAGAGCAGCGCCAAGAGCAAAATCCACGCCAGCAGGGGCGTGAGCATATTGTCTACGAAGTGGCCCAAGAACCACCTGATGCCTCCGCTGCTGAGCAACGACCGCATGCTAATGCCGGGTGCTACGGCGCTTATTATCCATGACAGCAAGATGAGCGCCACCTGTGAGACGCCCAAAGCAACTGCTGTAAGGGTGAGCCAACGTTCTTTCATAAGTCCAATGTCTACTCCTCGTCAGGATGAAGGTTGTCTATGTCGATGATACGGAGTTCTAAAGCCTTCACCACAAGGCGGGTGGCATTGACGTTAATGCCGTTGTTGCCGTCGGGAAAGAGCTTCTGCACCAACTCGTTCTGCCGCTTCTCAAGGCTCTTAACGCCGAAAGGCATGCCGCGCAAGTTGGTTATCTGCTCCTTGGTATAGCCCAAAGCCAAGTGGCGCAAGAAGCGTTCGTCATACTCATCTATCTCATAATCCACCATGGCTTCCTGGTGCATGAGTTGCTTGTTGACGCTCTCTTTGAAGCGAGACACTATCTTTTCGAGAATAGGTTGGTTGAAAACGAGCTTCTTACCGCTCATCACGCTGGCCACATCGCCACGTGTGAGCAGCTCACCACTCTTGAGTATGATGCCGTCGGCGCCCGCATCGAGGGCGTCTACCCATAGTTTCTCATTAAGAATCTCACCTGTAAAGATGAGCACCTTGACGTTGGGGTGCGCCTCCTTGGTGTGTCTGCATATCTCAACGCCCACAGTTGTGCTGCCTCCCAGGCCCAAGTCGAGCAGCACCAAGTCGGGTATCTGCTGCTTAATGAGCCTCCAATAAGCCACTTCACTCTCTGCTGTGCCTATGATTTGGGCTTCCGGGATATCTGTTTTGAATATTCCCTCGGTGCCTTTTAGTTCAAGAGGCACATCTTCTACGATGATTACGTTAAACTTATTCATTTCTTTATCTGGCTTTTGTCAATTTTATTACAATATGTGTGCCACGCTCTGAGGTCACAGCTTTGATGCCGCAACCGTGGTGATTGGTGGCGTTACCATTGTCGCGCGCTATTTGTCGACACAGCAGGTAAGGCAGATTGGCCACCTTAGGGGTAAAGATGTCAAGACACTGTTGGGCATTCAGCGCAAGATGAGTCATGGTTACGTCAAACGAAACATAGCTGTCGTCGTCGCTGGTTACGCTGACAGACAGCTGATCGCCGCCATTCTGCTTGCGCAGAATGTCGAACAGATAGGCTATAAGGTCCTTATCGCCCCACAACCAGTAGCTGTTCTCGTTGCCATGCAGGCCGAGCGAGCTGACCGAAAACCTGTGACACTCCGGCCTTACACGCTCAGTGAGCCGCAAAGCCTGCTGCCCCAGGATGGTATATAGCTCTTTATAATAGGCAGCAAGCTCACTGATAGACTGCAGGTTGGCATCCTTGCCGTCTACAAGTTGGCGTATGCGCGAGGGATAATACATCGTTTCATGCTTCAACGTGCTCAGACAATTATCCAAAACGCTGTTGCAGATATGGTATTTCTCTATATCATATACGATGCGCTTGCGCTCGTCGTCGGCCAACTCTATGTCGGTTATCCTCGCTTGGCGCTGCTTCACCGACAGCTGCAAGGCCTCGGTTATCTGCCTGACTATCTCTTTCAGCTCGGCAGGAAACCTTTGGCTGGCCACAGCTTTCACTCTTCTGAGCTTGTAACTGTCGTCGCCGTCGCTCAGCAAAATATCATTGATGACCTTGATACGCTCAACACAAAAGCGGTAATACAGCTCATGGCGATAGTAAATGAAATAATAAGACGGCAGAATAAGCAGCAGAAGCAAGATGAGAATGATGACGGCTATCATCTTATTTTGCTCAGAATGCTGCATCACACGGCAATATTCGCCCAGCTTATTGTCGGCCGAGGTTTCCTTGAACAATTGCGTGTACACCTTATTGTTATATTGATAAACGGCCCACTCGTGCAAAGCCAGAGCGGCAACAGCACTCTCGTTGCGCAAGTCGAGAATGATATAATAGTTGGTTTTCAGCCCTTTATGAAACCAAGTCAGTTCAGCCGGAGTGCCCGAACCACTGCCCACGCTGCTCATGAATGTCTTTATAGAGGGTTCAACGGCCTTTGCATGAAGGTTGAGATAGTAAATGGCACTGTCTGCAAACTGCAATGTGCGCTTGTAATGACCATTGATATTGCAGAAATAAGCAGAGTCGGCAAAGGCTTGAGCCTTGCGTAATGTGGGCGAATTGCCCTTTGCCTGAATTGGCGAAGCGGGCATGAGAAGAGCCAACGCTATGATGATCTTGACCAAACCTTTAGGCAATCGGAAGAAGAAACGGCTGCCCTTGCCGGGCTGACTCTCTGCCGAAAGCGTGCAAACTTGAAATATCTTGCTTATCTTATGATACTTATCGATGATGCCACGGCAATTCATCAAGCCGAAACCATGCCCATTATATATCTTCTTCTCAAAGATACCAGCCAGCTCTTCCTTTGTCATTCCCTTGCCATTGTCAGCTACTGACACCTCAACATAATTGTCTGCCGATGTGGCAGAAATGGTTACTGTGCCGCCTTTGTCGGTGAATTTCCGGGCATTGTCGGCTATAGTGTTGATCATAAACAAGGTGAGTATCTTGTCTGCCTTGACATATTCGGTTGTAGGAAGCACCTTCAGGCTGATGCCTTTTAGCCTAAAGCCCATCTCACTGCGCTTTACTATGTCGAAAAGTTGCTGCAAACGGAAGCTCTCAATGTGCAGAGAGAGCTGTCCCTGCCGCATTTGTATCCACTCGGTAAGCACTCCGTTGTATTCGTTTATCTGGTCTGTAAGCTCCGCAATATAGTTGTAACGCTCTTGTCTGAGCGCTTCATCGTCTTGAGAAGTGGCCAGTCGCTTTATCTCATGCAACATTCTGTCGATGAGCGGCGTGATGGAGAACATGAGAGAAATCTTAGCCCGCTGCTCCAGATTGCGCTTTTTGTTGCTCACCTCCAGTATTTCGTCGGCCGCCTTCTCTTCGTTTATCTCTTCGAAACGGTCGTTCAGGCTTTGCATATAGGCCTCGTTGTCGTGCTGCCACTTACGCAACGGCGCTAGCAAAGAGTCTATAGGATAACGTTGTTTGGCCCTTTTGCGCTGCCTGTTGAACAAGAACAGCAGCAGAATGGTGATGATGATGGCCAGCAAAACGGCCGCTATCCAGAAGTTGAGTTGCGCAAGCGAGTAGCTGAGTTGGTCGGCCCTGGACTCAAAATATCGGTCTTGGCGCGTCTGTTCTTGCAGGTCCAGATAAAGATTACGGTTGTAGTCGCTGCTCGGTTTGTCGTCTATCGCCGAGTAGGTAACGCTAAGTTGTTCGCAAATAGAGGCCACAAGGTCGGGTGCCTGCTCTATTGTTTTGTTCCTGTTCAGGGCATCCTGAAGGCAGATAACGGCCGACCTGTAGTCTTTAATGAGCCAGAAGCATTGCGCCAGCGTACGGTATGCGCCCGCCGTCTGGTACACATCGCCGTAAGCACTAAACAGTTCGAGCGAGCGTTGGGCAAGGTTTCCCGCCAGCAAACTGTCCGGCATCTGGTCTGTATTGATGTATTTCATGGCCGGCAAGTTATTGGCAATGAGCCATTCGGTGTACTTCTCCGACTGCAAGTGCTCGCTCATGGCCTGCAGGGAGTTAGCTTCCCAAAAGGTATAATGATATCGCAAGGCGGTCATATAGCAGCGCAAGAGATACTCAAACTCCTGTTGCATGATGTCTTTTTGTGATCCTTGGGTGATGATACCGCCCGAACCGATGTTATAATAGTAGGCCAGCAGCTGCGCAGTGTCTCTTCTTACTTCGCCATCGGGGTCTATTTGCTTAAGTGCCTGAATGCTTTGTCCTTCCAAGCCCACATAATAGAAATAGGTGGAAGTAACTATATTAAACTCTGAATGGGCATAGACGAACCGCTTTTCCTGATGCGGCGACAGCATATCACGCTCTTCGCCAATGCGGGCAATGCGTCTTTGCGCCTGTTCATAATAATCATAAAACTCTTTATTAGCAGACTTTCTCTGGCACAATCGCATGTGCTGCACGTCGGCAACAAGCAGTTCTATCTGATTGTCTGTAATGGTATAAACCGAATCAAGGAGCTGTGCGGCATGCTGAAAATTCATTCGCATGATATCAACAAAGGCCAGGTTGTTGAGTGCCTCAGCCTTTCCGGCATCATAACTGCCGCTCTGTTGGAGCGCGCGGCGCGCGTAAACAGCCGTGGAATCCAGGTTTCGGTAATGATAGGCATACGACTCTTCGTTCAGCACGTCAGTTTGTTCAGAGCCCGAATGCGACTGACAGGCTGAAAAAAGCAAAAGGCTCCATAGGCACAAGAGCCCTACGAAGCCTTCTGCGTGAATGCCTTTAGGCGCGTGCAGCCTTGATGTAGCCAAGAGCCTCTACGCACTTATCTGTAATGGCCTGCCAGTTCTTTGCGGCAACCACATCCTTGGGGAAGAGCTTAGAGCCCATGCCCACGCACAGAACGCCAGCCTTTATCCACTCAGTGAGGTTCTCCTTGTCGGGCGAAACGGCACCGGTAACCATGATGTTAGACCAACGCAGCGGGCCCAGAATGTTCTTAACGAACGACGGACCGCCCACATTGCCTGCCGGGAACACCTTTGTGACGTCGCAACCCAGAGACTGTGCGTTGCTCACCTCAGTAACAGAGCCGCAGCCAGGGCTGTAAGGCACGAGGCGACGATTGCATACCGTGGCAATCTCAGGAACCAAGTTAGGACCTACGATGAAGTTAGCACCAAGTTGAATGTACAATGCTGCCGTGGGCGCATCAATCACCGTGCCGGCTCCGAGTATCAGTTCAGGACACTCTTTGTCAGCCCATTTCACCAGCTCGCCAAACAGTTCGTGAGCAAAATCGCCGCGGTTTGTGAACTCAAACACACGCACTCCGCCTTCGTAGCAAGCCTTTATGACGTTCTTGCACACGTCGATGTCTTTGTTGAAGAATACAGGCACCATGCCCGTTTCCTTCATTGCCTCAATCACTTGAATTTTATTAAACTTAGCCATTCCTATTATATAATGTTATTAGCTTATGTTTATCAGTTAAAGAAAATCGCTTTTATTAGCGCTGAACACGACCGTTGGCGTTGCCACCTGCCAAGCTTTCAACCTCTAGAGCGCTCACCAGGTTGAAGTCGCCGGGTATAGTGTGCTTCAAAGCCGATGCTGCAACGGCAAACTCAAGAGCCTCTCCCTGTGTCTTCTTGGTGAGAAGGCCGTGGATAAGGCCGCCTGCGAACGAGTCGCCACCACCTACACGGTCGATGATAGGCATGATGTCGTAATGCTTGCTCTGATAGAATTCCTTGCCATCGTATATAAGAGCCTTCCAGCCATTGTGCGAAGCAGAGAGCGACTCACGCAGTGTAGACACCACATACTTAAATCCGAACTCCTTCATCATGCCCTTGAAGATGCCGTAATAGCCCTCAGCGTCGGTCTTACCACCCTCTACATCAGCGTCAGGTTTGAAGCCGAGGCACAGCTGAGCGTCCTCTTCGTTGCCTATACAAACATCTACATACTTCATCAAGGGGCGCATCACAGAAATGGCTTTCTCTGATGTCCAGAGCTTCTTACGGAAGTTCAGGTCTACAGAAACAGTCACGCCATGGCGCTTGGCAGCCTCGCAAGCCAGCTTGGTGAGCTCTGCAGCCTTGTCGCTAATGGCCGGAGTGATGCCTGACCAGTGGAACCACTGAGCACCTTCCATTATCTTATCGAAATCGAAGTCTGAAGGATCAGCCTCTGCTATAGCGCTGTGGGCACGGTCATAGATAACCTTTGAGGGGCGCATAGAGGCACCCGTCTCAGCGTAATAGAGTCCTACTCTCTCGCCACCGCGTGCAATGTAGTCGGTGTGCACGCCATAACGACGCAGCGCGTTGAGGGCTATTTGCCCAATTTCGTGCTTAGGCAGCTTTGTTACGAAGTAAGCTTCATGCCCGTAATTAGCCACGCTGACAGCCACATTTGCCTCACCGCCGCCGGGAATGATGCGGAATGATTCACTCTGAACAAAGCGCTCGTTGCCCTCAGGGGACAAACGGAGCATAATTTCGCCTAATGTTACAATTTTAGCCATTTTGTTTTGCTTTAAAAATATTAGTTAGTTTGTTACTATATTGTTGCTCTTCACATTCTGTTATGGACCACAAAGTTAGCCATAAAATCCCGAAAGGAGAAATAAAATGCCGATTTTTTTATTGTGCGCAACAAAATAAACAGCTGTGCTTTCACACAATTCAACTTTTATTGTTAATTTTGCACACACATAAGAGCAAATCAAACGCAATGGCAATATGACAGAAAGAATCAGGATAAAAGACATAGCTGCCCTCTCGGGAGTATCGGTGGGCACCGTAGACCGGGTGTTGCACAACCGGCCCAACGTCTCGAAGCCCGCACGCGAAAAGGTGGAAAAGGCTCTCAAAGAGATGAATTATCAGCCCAACATGTATGCCAGCGCACTGGCTTACAACCGTTCATACATCTTCTTCTGCATCTTGCCCCGCCATGCCAGCGAGGCTTATTGGGAAGAAATAGAGCAAGGTGCCAGGCGCGCTGTGGAGCAACGGCGCGACTTTCACATCGCCGTAAAGTTCATGTACTATGAAAGATTCAACGTCAAGTCGTTCAGAGAAACCTTCAAGAAGTGCCTGGCTGAGGACCCAGACGGCGTTGTCGTCGTGCCGGCTGAGCTGGATGTGACGCGCGAATTTACCGACAAGCTGCACGAAAGCGGCACGCCTTTCATCCTGCTAGACTCTTATATGCCCGACCTCAACCCGCTGTCATTCTTTGGCCAAGACTCTTTTCAGAGCGGATTCTTCGCTGCCAAGATGCTCATGCTGGTGGCTCACGACGAGAAGGAAATCATGTTTATGAAGCAAACCAAGAACGGACGCGTGGGATCTAAGCAGCAAGCCAACCGCGAAGTGGGCTTCAGGCACTACATGAAAGATCACTTCCCGGATGTGAAGATATCAGAGATAGACCTTCCGCTGGAGGATGAGAGGGCGTCATACGTTGCTGCCTTGGAGCAGTTTTTCACCAAGCACCCCAATATACGCCACTGCATCACTCTCTGTTCAAAGGCACATATCGTGGGCGACTTCTTATTGAAGAGCAACCGGCGCGACATACAAATCATGGGATATGACGTGGTAGACAAGAACAGAGAGTGCCTCAAGCAAGGCTCCATCTTCTTCCTCATAGCTCAACATGCCTATCAGCAGGGTTTTCTTTGCATCGACACGCTCTTCAGAGCCATCGTGCTGAAGAAGGAAGTGCAGCCCGTTAACTACATGCCCATAGAGCTTCTGTCAAGAGAAAACATCGACTTTTATCACCGATTCCAAATATAATGAATATCAGCGAGTTGCATATCGCATTGCAAAACCATGCTTTTCGCGACGCGAAATAGGCCTTTTTGGCATGCGAAACAGGCCTTTTTGCAACGCCAAAAGGCCCATATTGCAAAACGAAATCAATATACCGCAATAAAGAAAAACAAATTATCAAAAAACAAAACATCATGAAGCAATCATCATTCATCAAAATCAATCCGGCCGACTCCGTAGTAGTTTGCCTCCGACCTTTTAAAGAAGGTGAGACAATAGAAGCCGACGGCAAGACCATAAAGGTGCTGCAAGACGTTCCGGCGGGCCACAAAGTGCTCTTGAAAGACGTGGCCGAGGGCGAGTACATCATCAAGTATGGCTACCCCATTGGCCATGCCAAGAAAGCCATGAAGGCCGGCACATGGATTAACGAAAACAACCTGAAAACCAACCTTGCAGGCACTTTGGAGTACAGCTATAAGCCTGTAGACGAGAAGCTCGACATTCCTAAGGAGGAAAGAACCTTTATGGGCTATCAAAGAGCCAATGGCGAGGTGGGCATAAGAAACGAGATATGGATAGTGCCCACTGTGGGCTGCGTGAACGGAATAGCCGAAAAGCTGGTAGAGAAGCTCACCAAGGAAACTCAGCTCAAGGGTATCGACGGCATACATGCATGGCATCACAACTACGGATGCTCACAACTGAGCGGCGACCATGAGAATACGCGCAAGGTGCTGCGCGACATTTGCCTGCATCCCAACGCAGGCGGAGTGCTCGTATTGAGCCTCGGATGCGAGAACAACCAGCCCGATGCCTTCATGGAGATGCTTGGCGACTATGACAAGAACCGCATCAAGCTGCTCGTAACACAGAAAGTGGAGGGCGACGAAGTAGAAGAGGGCATGAAGCTGTTGCGACAACTATACAGCCAGGCCACACAAGACAAGCGCACGCCGGTGCCTTTGAGCCACCTGCGCGTGGGACTGAAGTGCGGCGGAAGCGACGGCTTTAGCGGCATAACGGCCAATCCGCTCGTCGGAGCATTCAGCGATTATCTCGTAGCACAGGGCGGAACGAGCATCCTGACCGAGGTTCCCGAGATGTTCGGAGCCGAAACCATACTGATGAACAGATGCAAAAACGAGGCGCTCTTCCATCAGACGGTAGACCTGATAAACAATTTCAAGGAATACTTCTTGTCGCATGGCGAGCCCGTAGGCGAGAACCCATCGCCCGGAAACAAGGCCGGAGGCATATCAACCCTTGAAGACAAGGCCCTGGGATGCACGCAGAAGTGCGGCAGAGCACCCGTAAGCGGCGTGCTGGGATATGGCGACCGCCTGAAAGAACACGGTCTCAACCTGCTCTCAGCGCCCGGTAACGACTTGGTGGCTGCCACAGCCTTGGCTGCAGCAGGATGCCAGATAGTGCTCTTCACCACCGGTCGCGGCACGCCATTCGGCACGTTTGTGCCCACAATGAAGATTTCGAGCAACTCCGGTCTGTTTGAGCGCAAGCCCAATTGGATAGACTTCAACGCCGGACAACTGATAGAAGGAAAGGACATGAGCGAGGTGCTGAAGCTCTTCACCGACAAGATTGTGGCGGTGGCAAGCGGAGAGCACACACGCAATGAGGCTAATGGCTACAGCGAGATAGCCATCTTCAAGAACGGCGTAACCCTATAAGGGGGCGCCCGAAGGCCCGGAAGGCCCCACTCCGGGCTGATAATAACATGAATGGATAATGATGACAAACAAGAAAGGTATCATAGCACTCAGCCCATTGCTGCTGTTTGTAGTGCTCTATTTGGTGACCAGCATCATAGCGGGCGACTTCTATAAGGTGCCCATCACGGTGGCCTTCATGCTGTCGAGCATATATGCCATAGCCATATCCGGCCATCAGCCGCTGGCCAAACGCATTCAGACTTACAGCGCGGGGGCCAGTACAGACAACATGATGCTCATGCTTTGGATATTTGTTATGGCAGGCGCGTTTGCCAACACGGCCAAAGAGATGGGCAGCATAGACGCCACCGTGGTGCTAACCCTCAACGCCCTGCCGGCCAACATGCTGCTGGCGGGCCTCTTCTTGGCCTCTTGCTTCATATCCATCAGCATAGGCACCAGCGTGGGAACCATCGTGGCTCTCACGCCAATAGCGGCCGGCATAGCCCATTCTACGGGTGCCAGCGTGCCCTTCATAGTGGGCATAGTGGCCGGAGGCTCCTTCTTCGGCGACAATCTGTCGTTTATCAGCGACACAACAGTAGCTGCCACACGCACCATGGAATGCAAGATGAGCGACAAATTCAAGGTAAACTCGTTCATAGCCATACCCGCCGCCATGGTGGTTCTCACACTTTACTTGTTTATGGGGGCCGGCATCAACGTGCCCTCACACCTGCCTGACGTTAACTTCATAAAGGTGTTGCCCTACTTGGTTGTGCTCGTCACGGCGGCATTCGGCATGAACGTGCTGGTGGTGCTCACCATAGGCATCGCCCTCACGGGCATCATAGGCATATCCGACGGCACTTACGACTTGTTCGGATGGCTTCATGGCATGGGACAAGGCATAACAGGCATGGGCGAACTGATTATCATCACGATGATGGCAGGCGGCCTGCTGGAGATAATACGCATGAACGGGGGCATAGACTATATCATAGAACGGCTCACGGCACACATCAGCGGCAAGCGAGGAGCAGAGCTTACGATAGCCTTTCTGGTGAGTATTGTAAACGTGTGCACGGCCAACAACACCGTAGCCATACTCACTGTGGGCGGCATAGCCAAGCAGGTGAGCCGTCAGTTTGGAATAGACAATCGTAAGGCGGCAAGCATCCTTGACACCTTTTCGTGCTGTGTGCAGGGCATCATACCCTATGGCGCGCAGTTGCTCATGGCTGCCGGACTGGCCAAGATAAACCCGGTGAACATTCTGCCATACGTTTACTATCCGTTAGTGCTCGCCGTGTCGGCCATCTGCGCCATCTTATTCAGATTTCCCAAAAGATACAGCTAAACGATGAATGTCATAAACAGAAACTTCTTCAGACTGTTGCGCTCAGGAGCGTTTAATGAGAAAGGAAGCATCGAACCGATGTCGGCCTTTAAATGGAACAGGCTCTATCAGATGGTGGAGGCGCAAAGCGTGACGTCCGTCTTCACGCAAGGGGTGAACCGGCACGCCGATGACAAGGGGCTGAACCTGCCTAAAGAGCTTATAGGCAAGGTGCAGTCTATCATCAACAACAAGACGGTGGCGCGGCATAACATCGTGAACATGAAGGTGCATCTGGCCAATGGCTTCCTTAACAGACGGCTTGGCAAGGTGTTTCATGACGAAAGACACAGCATAGACACAAGCACAGAGACAATGAACTTGCTGCGCATCATCATCTTTAACGTAGATGCCATGCTCAATCAAGGCATGAGTCTGGACGGCATTATCCAGCTGGGAGAGTATCTGCGAACTAAAGGTGACAAGGTGGACTTTGTGAAGCTAGACGCCTGGCTCACGCGTCTGCACATGCAAGACATGGCCCAACTGGAAGGCAGCATACTCATAGCAGTGTTCGGGTTCGAGCAAGACGAGATTCCTTTTGTGCAAAAGGTGGAGAAAGATGCCTATAAACTGACCCTGCGCTCCATTTCTTACCTTGCCAAAGACACGGCCAAGGAATGGCATTTCAGGCAGAACAACGCCGGATTTCTACAAAACAACTCGGCCGTTTTGAGGCGTAACCTGCGCAGAAGCATCCGTTACATAGGCTACGCACCACTGGAAACTATCAGCAACTTCTTCTCCAACTTCGCCCGTTCGCTGCAAGAAATAGAGGAATAAACGGGCCCGCGAAGGCCCGGACAGGGCAGACGATGCAGGCGCCGGGGCTTAAACATCTTTAAAAAAGGCCTTTACTCTTGTTGCTAATAGATATTTTTATTAACTTTGCAAGTTATGAAAACGAGACGTATCTTACTGGCCGTCGCTGCCTTATTGGCCTTTACGACGGCACATGCACAATATTATATTCAGTGTGAAGACACTTGCCGGCACATTCACGGCATAGATATGAGCCACTACCAAGGCAGTGTGTGGTGGGAAACTGTGGGCAACAACGGACGTATGGACTATGTTTACCTCAAAGCTTCAGAAGGAAGCAGCAACGTAGACCAACGATATCTCGAAAATATTGCTATGGCCCGTAGATACCATCTGTACGTTGGCTCATATCATTTCTACCGGCCCAGACAGCCGCAAAGAGAGCAGCTGCGCAACTTCAGGGCACAGTGCAGGCCGCAAGACCAAGACCTTGTGCCCATGATAGACGTGGAAACAACCGGCGGACTGTCTTCAAGGGCACTGTGCGACTCACTGCATCTGTTTCTGCAACTCGTTGAGAGAGAATATCACTGCAAGCCTCTCATCTACACAGGACAGAACTTCTACAATGCGCACATGGCCGGGCAGTTTGACAAGTATAAGTTTATGATTGCCAAGTACAGCAGCATAGAACCCGCGCTGATAGACGGTAAAGACATCTTTGCGTGGCAATATACCGGCAAAGGCTACCTCAACGGAGTGAACGGCTACGTAGACAAGAGCCGGCTCATGGGCAGACATACCATCGGCGAGATAAGATACAGAAGACGATAACATCAAATCAACATTTTAACTATCCATATTTATTATGATCATCAAATGTCCTGAATGCGGCCATCAGGTTAGTGACAAGGCGCCTGTATGCCCTAGTTGTGGCGTAGAAATAGCAGGCCATATCGTTCGTTGCGAGAATTGCGGCGAGATATATCTACGTGAAGAGGGTGCCTGCCCCAACTGCCATCACACCAACAGCAATGCTGCAGCAACGAAGGATGCCGAATATGACATGACTGAAAAGGCTCAGCCCACCGGCAGCGTGGTGGAGACAGATGACATAGACGAAGAGCCTGTGACGGCTGATGGGGACAACAGCGCAGACGAGGAAGACGTGCCCGTGGTCACTCCACTATACGAAGACGCGCCGCAAATGGCGGCACCAAGGCCTCAAAGCAAGCAGCAAAAACCCAAGCAAGGCACAAAGAGCTCTGGCAAAGGAAGCGATGGGAATAAGAAAAGCAAGGGAAGCGTCATGTTTGTGTCGTTTGTTATCGCAATATTAATCTGTGCGCTGTTCTCTTATTTCTATATGGACTCGCGCAAAGACGAAGAGGCTAAGGAGTATAGCACGGCCATGACGACCAACGACCCCACCGTTATGCAGCAATATCTCAACACCTATAGCAATGCGCCACAAGACCATCTGAACAATGTTAAGGACAGGCTGAACAAGCTGAAAAACCTGGATGAGGACTGGCAAAATGCCAGAGTAAGCAACACCAAAGAGGGTTATGTAAACTATATTGAGACACATCCCAACTCAAAGCACAAGCAAGAAGCGCTTAATCTGATTGACGATATAGACTGGCAATATGCTCAAAGGGCTAATACAGAGGACTCATACAGCGTGTATATATCACAACATGGAGCCGGTAAATATGCCAAAGAGGCAGCCGAAAGGGTGAAACAGATGATGCAAAAGGAGAAAGATGCCGCTACACCATCATCTACTGAAACAGCCAACGCAACTAGCTTGATAAGGAAATTCTTCCAGGCGGTAAACTCAAAGAATCGCTCCGGCGCGGCCAACGTGCTCTCAGAGAATGCCACGGTGGCCGGAAAGAGCAACGTAGCCGACTTCATTAACGACCAGTTTCAGGCTGACGTAAAGAACATGAACTGGCATTTGGGTGACGTAACAAGCATTGTTAAGAAGCCCACTGAGGGCTCTACACCTGCTTTCCACGTAAATATGACAGCCACAAAAGCTATCGAACGCCAAGACGCACACGTGGAAGTGAAGTACAATATATCTGCTGACATCGCCAATGGCAAGATAACTCAGATACAGCTCAACAAGCAATAAGCTCTGAATTACGTCTCTTAGGTGAGATGACAACGGGGAGTTGGTCGTGAGAGAAAGGCACGACAAGACATTCAGAATATAAAAAAACACACATAGAAGGCCTCTTCCTGAGACACAAAATCAGGTAAGAGGCTTTTTTATATTAACACCCAAACAATGCCAAACCCACCTGCCCAAACACGCATATAGAACATACTGATATGTAAAATAGAACACATTATTCGGTTAAGAATATTTAAAAATTCATCTAAGAAAGTACACCCAATCGAAAATAATTCTATCTTTGCGTTGTTAAATAAGAATTTTTGAGATAAACAAACTTACATTATAAGCTATCAGAACCAGATTATGCTTACATGAAAGACTGAAAAATACGCATAAAAAATGAATTTTTAAATGGTTATATTTAAGAAAACTACATGTAATTTGAATTTTATGACCGGTAAAACTCTTCAATAGGACATTGTAAACCCACCGGTCTGGTGAGGCTTTTTCTATGAAGCCTCACTTTTTGCATACCCATTTCATAACGAAGCAGGCTAGGGCTTGCATGGCCTAATGCCCCTTGTCAGAGGGTCTTCTTATAATAAAAAACTCCTAATCTGTGCCATCCTTTCTTGCTCAGACCGTAGAGCCAATAAGCTCCATAGGGCACATAAGCCAACGATATATATCCTTTAGAAGGCTTAATGTAAGAACGTACCACTCCACCAACAACATTTCGCAACTGGAAATACTTAAAATCGCCTTCCGAAACGCATTCCGGCACCTTCAACTCGTCTGCTTTACACAACAGCAAAGGGACAGTCGGACTTTCTTGTAAGGGCACGTAATCCATGCTTTGCAGGGCTTTGCTCTCATTGCCATACCTGTCCATGCCCGTAACAGCAACGTATATGGGTTGCCCTTTATCCGGTAGGATCAGTTCATTACGGGTATATCGCACCGCAACAAGGTTTCGCGCGTCGGCAATATCAACAGGGCTGGAGCACGAAACATATATATTATAATAAGGTGTAGTACCTTTCCAGCTCATCATGATTCGATTTCCGTTCACTTCATGAGGCTTTTCTGTCCAAGCGGGAGAGTGCGGAGGCTCTGTGCTCTGCCACGTTAGGGCTGGCGTAAGGGTCGGATAAGCATCGACAAAGTCATTTGCATAAAGGCGCAAGCCCTTGACATTATGGGTGAAAAAAGAGCTTCTGAAATAGGCATGCCCCATATTCAACTGCCTAAGCACATACAACTGACGCGTAATATCCCCCAACTGCCATGAGCCTAAAGACGGATCAAGAAAATAAGCTCCTAGCCCCGGGACGACCGTTCGGCCGAAGCTGTTCTCTTGCCAGTCGGCTGCAAAGGGATAAAATTGGTTTCCTTGGAAATACATCATGGGATAAACCTGGTCCATAATGCCCTCTTCCAGCCATTGCTGAGCGGGCTGATTGCCTTTTGTATAGGCGTTCCAACCATACGAACTGTATCGGCTCAGGTCAGAATACTTGCCTATGGGAGCGCAAGAAACCTTTATCCAAGGCTTCACTGCCTTCACTTCACGGTACACTGTACGCACTATACGAGTGATATTTGCCCTTGCCTGCTCATGACTAACCCGCAATCGCCATTGCTCAGGATAGCGTATATAATCCAAATGAATGCCGTCCACATCATAATCTCGCGCTATTTGCTTGCAGAAAGTGCCTATATAAGAGGCCGAAATAGGCCTTTCTGGATCGAGAAATGCATCATTTCCTATTCTCTTAACTGGCAGGCCATTGGCCCTAAGTGTTCTGGCGCCTATTCCGTTCCACTTGCCTGCCGGGATAACAACCACCCAGGCATGAAGTTCCATGCCTCGCTTATGGCACTCAGATATGGCAAAAGCCAAGGGATTATAGCCAGGCGAGCGACCGGGAATGCCACTAAAAGCACCGTCCCAAGGTTCCATAGAGGAAGGAAAAGCCGTGGTTGCCCTAATGCGAACCTGCATGAGCACCGTGTTGATGTTAGACTCTTGCAAGTTATCTAGTATCTCTTCGAGCTCTTTCTTCTGTTTTTCTATGCCCTGAGAAGTGCGCGCATAACCATGCGGCCAATCCAGTCCGCCTATCGTAGTGAGCCATACCGCCCTCACTTCACGCTTAGGTGGCAAGCCGAAGGGCATCTGAGCATTGACCCAAAGGACGGTAATGAAGAGAAAGAAAAAAGAAAGCAAACGCTTCATATAAGCCATTACAGTTAAAAAATTGCTGCAAAGTTAGGAAAAGTTTTTTGTTTATCAAATATTATTTCTACCTTTGTAATTAAAATCAAAACTACTAATAATGATTTCATTTACAATAGCCCTTCTGGCCTTAATAGTGGGTTACTTCCTCTATGGTAAGTTTGTTGAACGGGTGTTCCAGCCAGACAACCGCCCCACTCCGGCTGTTGCGATGGCTGACGGTGTAGACTTTGTCGTCCTTCCTAGTTGGAAAGTGTTCATGATTCAGTTCTTGAACATCGCCGGAACGGGCCCTATCTTCGGGGCAATCATGGGTGCCTGGTACGGCCCAAGTGCCTATTTGTGGATTGTTTTGGGCTGTATCTTCGCCGGAGCCGTACACGATTACTTTTCCGGAATGCTCAGCGTGCGGCACAACGGGGCCAACCTGCCAGAGCTTGTAGGGCTCTATTTGGGCAAGCCGGCAAGCAAATTGATGCTTGTTTTCTCGGTTATACTGCTCATGATGGTGGGTGTTGTGTTCGTATTCAGCCCTGCGCTCATCCTGAAAGACTTTTGTTTCTCCACCCTTACATGGGTTTTGATCATCTTTATATATTATGTTCTGGCCACATTATTGCCCATTGACAAGATAATAGGCCGCTTTTACCCCATCTTTGCCTTAGTCTTGCTGTTCATGGCCATTGCCCTCATGGTGTGTTTGTTTGTTAAAATGCCTGACATACCTGAGATCTGGAGCGACATGGACGCCGCAAACCTCAACAAGCCCCAGAGTATTTTGGGCACAGAGAGCTACTTCCAGCGCAATCCTCTCTTCCCTTGCTTGTTCTTAACCATCGCTTGTGGTGCCATAAGTGGTTTTCATGGAACGCAAAGCCCATTGATGGCGCGCTGCCTGAAGAATGAGAAGATGGGCAGGCCGGTATTCTATGGAGCCATGATAACCGAAGGTTTGGTAGCTCTTATATGGGCAACCGTCTCCATGTATTTCTTCTATTACGGTGGCTGGCGCGAGGTTGTAGATGCCAATACCGTGAATACCTTCCTTTCACAAGTAAACGTTCCAGGCGGCAAAAGCCTCATTCAGTACTTTACCGCGCCCCAAGTTGTAGAGCACGTGTGCACCGGATGGCTCGGCACATTCGGCGGATTGCTGGCCATATTCGGCGTTGTGGCCGCCCCGATAACCAGTGGCGACACTGCATTTAGAAGCGCCCGACTCATCATAGCCGAGTCTTTACACATCAGCCAACATGCCATTGGCAAGCGACTTGCCATAGCCATACCCATGTTCTTGGCCGCTATAGGCCTTCTGTATTGGCAGATAGGCGATCCAGATGGCTTCAATACGATATGGAACTGGTTTGGTTGGAGCAACCAAACGCTGGCAGTTTTCACGCTGTGGACCATCACCATCTACTTGGTTCAAGCGCACAAAGGCTTCTGGATAACGCTCGTTCCGGCTTTCTTCATGACCACCGTATGCTCCACATTCTTATTCGTCAGCGGGCAGGCATTCGGCAATTACATCCCACAAACAGTGGGTTACGCCATCGGAATAGGCTGTTTAATCATTTCGGTGGTATGGTTTGCTATCTGGTATAAGAAATTTTCAGACAACAAGATACAAAATTCCAATAACTCATCATTATGAAAAGAATTATCTTAACGCTTATTGCATGCATCTGTATAGCAGCTGGTGCACAAGCTCAATTCCGTGAGGGAAAAGGCTATATAGGCGCTTCTGTCACAGGATTAGACCTACATTACAGTTCCAACGATAAACTCAGCCTGGGCGTAGAGGCCAAAGCAGGCTACTTGTTCCGTGACAATCTGATGCTGTTGGGCGAGGCTTCGCTTCAACATAGCGGCAGAGACGAGGTCGCAGACAAGTATACAGTAGGCGTAGGTGGGCGCTATTACATTCAGCAGAACGGTATTTACCTTGGCGTTAACTGCAAAATGCTTCACGCCGACCATAATTATAACGACCTGATGCCGGGTGCTGAGGTGGGATATGCCTTCTATATCAACCGCTCAGTGACCATCGAACCGGCCGTTTACTATGATCACTCGTTCAAGAACAGCGATTATAGCACCGTAGGACTAAAAGTTGGCATAGGCATATATCTCTTCGATGATTAGTCATTATCCCTCAACTCTGCTCGAACGGGCGGTAGACGAGTTTTCAAAATTGCCCGGCGTGGGGCGCAAGACCTCGTTAAGGCTTGTGCTCCACCTGCTCAAGCAATCGGCAGATGATGTAGATGCATTTGCCGATGCAATGAAAAATCTGCGCCATAACATCAAGTATTGCAAGATATGTCATAATATCAGCGATGACGATGTGTGCCCCATCTGCTCTGACCACACCCGCGACAGCTCACAAGTGTGCGTAGTTGAGAACGTGCAAGACGTGATGGCCATCGAAAATACGCAACAATATCATGGCCTGTACCATGTACTTGGGGGCATCATATCCCCTATGGACGGCATCGGACCGAACGATTTGGAGATTGAATCGCTTGTAGAAAGGGTGAAAGCCGGTAATGTTAAGGAAGTTATTTTGGCTCTTGCAAGCACCATGGAGGGCGACACAACCAACTTCTATATATCACGCCGACTGCAAGACACAGGAGTAAAGCTCTCTGTTATTGCCCGTGGCATATCCGTAGGCGATGAGTTAGAGTATACCGATGAGGTAACTTTAGGGCGCAGCATCATCAACCGAACGCCTTTTAATAACTGAAAATGGAAAAATTAACGAAATATTTGGTAACAGAATTTTGGTGCTTTGTTGCCTTGACATTGCTCATTGTTGGCATCTTCGAGATGGGAATGATAGACGCCGGAGGCCATGTAGGCAGACCGGAAGAAGTGTTTGTGGTTTCCATACTGATGGAGCTCGTCACCATCGGCCTTATTCCCTTGGCACTATATCTGTTCCACATCAAGGCTGTTCAGCGCATCTTAAAACCTGCCAACGGACTATTATCCACCAAAGCCAGACTGTTTGGCAGCCTCAGAATCATCATGTTGGGCGTTCCCATGGTGGTTAACACCGTGTGCTATTATCTATATGGCTTCAACGTAAGGTTTGGCTACCTAGCCATCATCCTCTTCCTGGCTTCCTGCTTCATCTATCCTTCAAGAGGAAAATGCGAGAAAGAGTTCGGCATAGCAACCGAAGAACAGGAAGAAAAGGAGAACCACGCGTCATGAAACTGTCGGTTGTCATCGTTAGTTTTAACGTCAGATACTATCTTGAGCAATGCCTGCACAGCCTCACAAAGGCCTTAAAAGGCATTGACGCTGACGTATATGTAGTAGACAATCACTCACACGATGACACATTGGCCATGCTTCAGGCTCGCTATCCCAACGTTCATATCATTGCCAACAAGCATAATCAGGGCTTCGCAAGGGCTAACAACATAGCCATACAGCAGTCGGAGGCCGACTATGTCTTGTTGCTGAACCCCGACACCGTGGTGGCTGAAGGCACATTGGCCCATTGCATCAGCTTCATGGACAGCCACCCGGAAGCCGGAGCACTGGGAGTGAAGATGCTAAACACCAACGGACAGAAAGCAAGAGAGAGCCGGCGCGGGCTGCCCGACCCCCTTACGGCATTCTATAAGATGAGCGGTTTGTGCAGCCTATTCCCTAAAAGCCATACCTTCGGCCACTATTACATGGGCTACTTGCCATGGAATGAGCCAGCGCAAATAGAAATTATAAGCGGAGCCTTCTGCTTCTTGCGCCGCAAAGCCCTGCTGGAGGTAGGGCTGCTAGACGAAGATTTCTTCATGTATGGCGAAGATATAGACCTGAGCTACCGCATTCTGAAAGGCGGCTGGAAGAACTATTACCTTCCCGTAACCATACTCCACTACAAAGGCGAGAGCACTCAGAAGAGCAGCTACCGCTATGTGCACGTCTTCTACGAGGCCATGCTCATCTTCTTTAAGAAACATTACAGCCACATCAGCCTCCTTCTCAGCCTGCCCATCAAGTGCGCCATCTACGCCAAAGCCTCTGTCTCGCTCTGCCACATGCTGTCGGTCAAAGCACGCAGAGCCGTAGGTCTGAACTCCAGACATAAGGCTCACCGACAGCCCTCCTTCTTTTTCGTAGGGCAAGAAGAGGCATTGAGCACAGCCAAAGAGATACTCAAGAGGTGCGGATTGCGCGTTGCGGCAGCTGCCACACGCTCAGCCAACCTGCCACTGGGGCATCAAGCCATCGAAAACAACATAGCCCAGGCAGACGACTGCTATGTTATTTACGACACCAATACTTACAGTTATCAACAGATACTGTCGTTCATGGAATGTCATCCCATCAGCAACGGACAGGTAGGATTTCTCTATCCCGACAGGAAAATCATCATTACACCAGAGGAGATATACCAATGAACAAACCCAACGATACCAGCTCGCCCATCTGGCTACGCGCAATGGAACCCGAAGACCTTGATTTGCTCTATCACATAGAGAACGACCGGAGTGTGTGGGGAGTGAGTTCTACCAACGTTCCCTATAGCCGTTATGCCCTGCACGACTATGTTGCCCATGCCCAGAACGACATCTACACCGACAAGCAAGTGCGCCTCGTCATTACAAAAGAAACGGGAGAGACCATCGGTTTGCTCGATTTGATGAACTTCGACCCACGTCATCAGCGCGCCGAACTGGGCATTGTCATTATGAAGCCCTATCGCCGGCAAGGCTATGCCACGGCAGCCATCAGGCAAATCCTATCAGATGCCAGAAGTATTTGGCATCTTCACCAGCTCTATGCCATCACCGAGCAGAACAACGCAGCCAGTTGCCGGCTCTTCAAAGGCTTAGGCTTCAGCACGAGTTGCGTGCTTCGCGACTGGCTGTCGTTTGCCGATGGCTTTCACGATGCACTCTTGCTGCAATATTTTTTGTAGCACTTGTGAGGCCGTTGTCCCCACAAGTGCCCCTCTTAAAGCGTCATCCGATGCCTAGTCTTTCAGCGAATAAGTCACCGTAGTAACCACCCTCACCTTCTTAATGAACGGAGTGTTGGCATCACGATCCTCTATAGTGAAGAGCCCTTGGTCCGCACTCACTATCTTGTTGAGCTTGGAATGGCTGTTGGCAGCAAACTGTTCGGCCGTCTGCTCAGCATTTTCTATCGCTTCGGTCATCATCTTTGGCTTCATGCTCTTAAAGGCAGCATACTCATAATTGATGGGATTTTCATAATCGTTGGCCACAATAGCCACTCCTTGCTTAAGCAATTCGCCTTGCCGGGCTATGATGGAGCGCACCAAGTCTACCTTGTTAGACGACACCGTAATCACCAGCGTAACGTTATACCTATACGCATGAGCAGTAGAATTATACTGGTCTGCCGACATATCTATCACCTTAGGAGCATTCACGCTAATCTCTTTCGAGGTGATACCTTCCTTGACCAAGAAGGCCTTAATGGTTTTTTGCTTGGCCGCTATGCGGTCGTATAGCTCCGGAAGATTGTCACCCAGCTCCTTAGACACTATCGGCCATGTCACCTTGTCGGCCTTTACCTCCTTTTCGGCCAGTCCTTTCACCGTCACTTTGCGGTCTTTCTCCGTAAAGTTATCCATGCCCCCTTTCATGCAAAGGCCCAGCACCACAATGCCAAGGGCTATAATCAACGCGGGCAAAACTCTGTCTTTCATATTCAGTCCTTTCTGTTATGGGTTGTACTATGGCGCAAAGATATGAAAAGAAACCGAATGCCGCAATAGGGAAAATCCTATATCTTGAAGGGGGAAACCCTCTGCATTGAGCGTAATAAAAACAAGGAGAGCAAGTTGCCCGCACCTCTGCGGGAGCCTGCTCTCCCCATGTCATATCATTAAGCTGCTGTTTCAGCAGTTATTCTATCACCACCAACGGGTCGTCTTCCAGCACTGCCTGACCGGGCTTTACGCAAATAGCTGTCACCTTGCCGCCCTTTTCAGCCTCGATGTTGTTCTGCATCTTCATGGCCTCAAGCACCACCACGGTGTCGCCGGCGCTCACTTCCTGCCCCACTTCTACCTCTATAGAGGTGATGGTACCCGGCAGCGGAGCCTTGACAGCATTGTTAGCGTTAACCGGCTGTGTGCTTGCTGTTTCGGCAGCATCCTTGTCTGCCTCGGCAGGCTTGCCCAGCGCAACCTTCTTTTTCTCTGGTTCGGCGGGCTTTTCCAGCTCAACCTGGAAGGCCTGATCGTTGACTTTCACCTCAGCAATGTTGTCTTCGCTGATTTCGCCTATCTCAACCTGATAGTCCTTTCCGTCTATTTTATATTTAAAAGTCTTCATCTTCGTTATGCTTAAAATGTTAGTCAGGGTTTCTTGGTCATTATCTGCACATGGCTGTTCCACTCTGTGTGATAAGGCTTAATGGTTATAACGCCCGGTTCAACATCATGAACGTTGTTGCCTTCATACTCATAGAGGGCCATGGCTATAGCCGCATAGATATTCTTGTCCATACTGTTCACCTCCTTATTACATAGGCATACAGCCGTGTTTCTTTGCCGGAAGCGTCTGCTTCTTATGAGCCAGCTGAGCCAGACCGCGGCAAATGCGGAAGCGGGTGTTGCGTGGCTCTATCACGTCATCGATATATCCGAACTGCGCAGCCTGATAAGGATTGGCGAAAGTCTCGGTATACTCCTCCTCTTTCTCTGCCAGGAAGGCCTTCACGTCGCCGCCTTCTTCCTTCACTTTCTTGGCTTCTTTACCGCAAAGCACGGCAACAGCACCGCTGGCACCCATCACGGCAATCTCGCTTGAGGGCCATGCAAAGTTAAGATCGGCACGCAGCTGCTTGCAGCCCATAACGATGTGGCTGCCTCCGTAGCTCTTGCGCAGGGTGACAGTTATCTTAGGTACGGTGGCCTCTCCATAAGCATAGAGCAGCTGTGCACCGTGAAGAATAACGGCATTATACTCCTGTCCTGTGCCAGGAAGGAAGCCCGGAACGTCTACAAGGCTCACGATAGGAATGTTGAAGGCATCGCAGAAGCGCACAAAGCGGGCACCCTTGCGTGACGCATTTACGTCGAGCACGCCGGCATAAGCGGCAGGCTGGTTGGCAACAACGCCCACGCTCTGGCCGTTGAAGCGCGCAAAGCCCGTTATGATGTTCTTCGCGAACTTGGGTTGCACCTCAAAGAACTCGCCATTATCGGTCACTGCGGTTATCACCTTATACATGTCATAGGCCTGGTTGGGGTCGTCGGGGATAATCTCGTTCAGCGTATCGTCCATGCGATTGATGGGGTCGGTGCACTCAACGCGCGGAGCCTCCTCCATGTTGTTAGAGGGAATGTAAGACAGCAGCGTCTTTATCATTGCCATGCACTCCTCTTCTGTCTTGGCCGTAAACGATGTTACGCCACTCTTCGATGCGTGAACAGAGGCTCCGCCCAGACGCTCGGCGTCGATGTCCTCGCCCGTTACGGTCTTCACAACCTTAGGACCTGTGAGGAACATATAGCTTGTGCCCTCCGTCATAACGATGAAGTCAGTGAGCGCAGGAGAGTAAACGGCACCGCCGGCACACGGACCCATGATGGCAGAAATCTGCGGCACAACACCTGAAGCCAGGATGTTGCGCTCAAAAATCTCGCCATATCCGGCCAAAGCAGATATACCTTCCTGTATGCGGGCGCCACCCGAATCGTTCATGCAGATAACAGGCGCACCGTTGGTCATGGCCATATCCATCACCTTGCATATCTTCTGGGCCATTGTCTCAGACAATGAGCCACCGTTAACGGTAAAGTCCTGCGCGTAAACATACACCAGCCGACCGTCTATCGTGGCACTTCCGGCCACCACACCATCGCCGGGGAACTGCTTCTTCTCCATGCCGAAGTTGTGGCAGCGGTGCAGTTTGAACATGTCATACTCTTCAAAGCTGTCCTTGTCAACCAGCATCTCTATACGCTCGCGAGCGGTATATTTGCCGCGCGCATGCTGCTTGTCGATGGCTTTCTGGCCACCGCCCAGGCGTGCTTGTGCACGTTTGGCAACCAGCTCCTTAATTTTTTCCGTTTGTCTGCTCATACGTATTTTAGTTGTTTTGTCATTCTATTGGTTGGGGAAAAGCCCACATATAAACGGTGCAAAAGTACGAAAATAAATCGACAATAATCAATATCAACATGTTTTTTAGCATTAATTGAGTACGGAGTAAGCCAAGGAGAAAAAGGGGCATAGTCACGCTGTCTTTCAAAAGTGGCCTTTTTGCAATGCGAAAGTGCCTATTTGGGCTTCCAAAAATGCCTATTTTGCAACGCGAAAAGGGCACTTTTGAAAACTGAGTGTACGGTTGCTGCCTGATAAAGATGTTTATCGGACTATACGGGATGGACTGTTTGGGGGTTGAAGAGACGGGCCGGCTGCATGTCAGGCAGCCCGAGAGCAGCGCCCGGAAGGCCTTGCATGCGTTCCGGACACGCCGCGTCGGAGAGCAAAGCAGGCATCTTATTGAAGCATCAAGCGCCCTATGCCGCATCGCTCAGGGTGTATTGGCCTACTCTCTGCCATCGCTTAGATGGTTCATCACCCACGCGAAGCCCTTGCCCATGCGCAGACCATTATCCTGGAAATGGTTTCCTGCGTTCCACTCCATCACACATCTCACCTGCTGCTTGCTTACAATGTCGGCCTGACGCTCCATACATTGGGCGATGGTGGCAAGTGTCTTGTTTTTTGAATGTGTTTCTTTATCTCCCAAACTGAGGTAAACGGCTTGGCTCATCATGGGGTGCTGAGCCGCGTAATCCAGCCACCCATCAAACCAAAGTGAGGGCGACGCGGCCACTGTAGCGGCGAAAAAGTCGGTCTGGCAAGAGGCCCATAAGGCGAAAAGACCTGCCAGCGAGTAGCCTCCTATCACCACACGGGCGCCTTGCTTGCAGTCAGTTATCCGGTCTATCAGGCTCTTCAGATGCTCCAGCGTCATGCCTGCCCCGTCGCCAAAAGGCGTCTTGCCTATGACGGGAGGTGCCGGCCATGGCGTGAGCTCCTCGTTCCAGCGCGCCACGGGATAGGCCACATGCAGATAAGCATCGCCTGCGTGGGCATCCAGATAGTCTAGTTCGGCATCCAGCTCCGTAATGTCGTGACCGTCTACAGGCTGCACCAACAGCCAATCGGCATTGGCACGACCGTTGAGCAGTACCTTTCTGTCATTAAAAATCATTGTTTCTGAGTTGCGTGTCATAGGGCTTGGCAATCTGAAAAGTTCTACAAAGCAGGCCTGCGCCTTTTATCCCAGCACAAAGTTAAGCACAAACAGCAGCGAGAGTATGCCGAGCGTCCAGTTCAGGTCGTGCATCTTACCCGTGCAGAACTTGATGAACACGTAGCTCAATATACCCAGACAGATGCCGTCGGCTATGCTATAGCACAGCACCATGGTGATAATGGTGATGAAAGAGGGGAATGCCTCGGTTATATCCGACAGGTTTATCTTCTTAATACCATCTAGCATGAACACTCCCACCATGACCAACGCGCCACTGGTAGCTGCAGAAGGTATGAGCAGAAAGACGGGTGAGAGGAACAAGGCCAGCAAGAACAGCACGCCCACCGTGAACGACGTGAGGCCCGAACGGCCGCCCGATGCTATGCCCGAAGCACTTTCTACATAGGTGCTGATGGTAGACGAGCCCAGCAAAGCGCCGCAGGTGGTGCCTATGGCATCGCTCATCATGGCCTGCTTGACGTGTGGTATGCTGCCATCGGGCTGTGTGATGCCCGACTTCTCGGCCAGTCCCATCAGCGTGCCCAGCGTGTCGAAGATGTTGACAAGCAGCAAGGAGAACACCACAAGCACGGTTTGCAGGTTACACAACGAGCTGAAGTCGAACTGACAAAACACGGGGCTCAGGTCTTGAGGCAGCGAAACGGGCATCCAGCCCTGCCCTATCTGCGTCACGCCGAAGGGTATGCCGGCCAGTGACGACACAATGATGGCTATAAACAAGGCCCCCTTCACGTTGCGTGCCGTGAGCACTCCGGAGAGCAGAATGGCAAAGATGCCCAACAAGCAGGGCGCGGTGAAGCTGCCCAAGCCCACAAACGTGCCCTCCTTAGCCACTATAATGCCGGCATTCTTCAGTCCTATGAAGGCTATGAACATGCCGATACCTGACGATATGGCATAGCGCAAGGACGTGGGTATGGCATCTAATATCATCTCACGTATATTCAGAAAGGTGATGAGAATGAACACAATGCCCTCTATGAGCATGATGGCCAGGCTCTGCTGCCAAGTGTAATGCATGGCCTGACACAGCGTATAAGCGAAGAAGGCATTGAGGCCCATAGACGGAGCCTGTGCAAATGGCAACTTAGCCATGACGGCCATGAGGATGGTAGCGATGGCTGCCGCGATGGCAGTTCCCGTAAACAGCGCTCCCTTGTCCATGCCCGTAGAAGACAATATGGCCGGATTAACGGCCAGGATATAACTCATTGTAAAGAAAGTAGTGGCCCCCGCAATCAGCTCGGTACGTACATTCATTGTGCGAGGATCAAAGCCTAAAAGTTTCTGTAGCATATTTTAGTTTGTTTTTAACCAGTCGTCTAATATCATTCTAGCGATAGACAGCTTCTCAGGAATAGTGGGCAAGTTGTCTTTTCTGAACCATGCTCCCTTCGAAAGTTCCTCGCGTTGGAGGTGTATGTCGCCCGAAACGTAGTCGGCATTATACCCTACCATGAGCCCACAAGGGTATGGCCAGGGTTGACTGCCGAAGTAACGGAGATTGGTTATGGTGAGTCCGGTTTCCTCCATCACCTCTCTATGCACGGCCTGCTCAAGGGTTTCGCCGGTCTCAACAAAGCCGGCTACCAGGCCATAGAAGTCGGTTCGGAAGTTGCGGGCGTGCACCAGGAGCACCTCATCGCCCTTATGCACCAGCACAATGATGGCTGTGGCAAGCTGCGGCCATACTTCCTTGCTGCAGTTGGTGCACCTTTTAGAGATGTCGGTGTGCATCTTCATGGGCGCCCCGCACACACCACAGAAGCGAGTGTTATGGTCCCAATAGAGCAGTTCATGGCATTTGCCTGCCTTGAGATACAGCTCTCTGCTCAGCTTATAGAAGGAAGCACGCAGCCCGCACATCTCAAACGTTGCGTGAGCAGCTGTTTCCGGGCTCAGACTACGAATATCTTCAGGACTGTCTATGCTGAAGGTGCGCACCTCGGTGCCGTCTTCCATCGGTGCCACATGCATGACATGCGTCCACGGATGGGTGGCTATGGGAGGATTGTCGTACAAAGGAATGGTGTAAGAACCGTCAGGCAGACGCTCTAACATCACGTCTGACTGACAAAAAATAAAATAGTATCGCTTCATAATATCAAGCCGTTTACAGATCTCTGATCATCGCTTCACTCGCCAAAGAGCAGCTTTCTGTCACGCTGTGCCGCGGGAATGGTCCACTCTTCGGGCACGAGCTTCCAGTTATTATTGGGCTTGGGATCGAGCGTTCCGGCCTTTTCTATCTCCTTCATGAGGTAATAACGCTGATCTAGCTCGCTCTGCCAGATTGTCCGTTCGGTCAATGAGTCCTTGGGAATGCCTGCTCCGCGGGTGAGCAACTCGCCTCCGCCGTTGGCCCGGTAGCTGTTGATAGCTACCTTATACCATTTGTTTTCGTCGAAAGGCCGGCCGTCGCTCATGCGCAGGATGTGCACTTTCTGCCCGTCGGGCTTCGTTACATCCACCACATAATCAATGCCTGCGGCCGCGTCGAAGTTGAAGGAGAAGTTCTTAAAGCCCAAACGCTGCTGGTCGCCCACGGTTCGGTTGTCGAGAAGAAGCAGATGGTCGTCCTTGCTCTTCATGGTGCCTACCCACTGATCATAGCTCATTTCGAGATGCTTGCGCACCTCGTCGCCTCTCAGGCGCATCACGTATAGCTGGTTTTCATACTTATACAGCTTAAACATATCGGCCATAGTGACGTCACCGGCCTTGATGCTGTCGTTGAAACTCAAGGGTGCGTTAAAGGCTATATCGGCTCCGGTGATGCTCAACTCCAAATTGGCTATGAGGTCATTAAAGGCCGAACTGCCGAAATAACTGTCCTTGGTGTATATCGTATGCTTGAATGTTCCGATCTTCTTTGATACAAATTGCTTCACCTCATCGGCTTGCGGCTTGAAGTGATTGACGAATTGGGCGTCTACATCCATGTGTGATACATCAACCAACTGCCCTTCTACTTGCTTAGCGACCACCTTCTTACCCTCTTTGGTAAGCGTGATGACGGCGTGAGCCACTGTCATGGCGTTGTTGGCAGGGTCCAGGCACACCACCTTAGTGCCGTTCTGATTGACCAACGTTTCGTCGTGGCGGGTGTGATCATGCAAAGAGTATCAGGTCGAAGCCCGGAACATCCTCTGCTACCTGCTTGGCTGCGTCTTCACAGTAAGTGGCTGTCTTGATGCCACCGTCCCATCCGCTGTGAAAAAGACCTATGATAACGTCGGGATGCTCGTTGCGCTGAAGGTAGTCTACCCACTTGCGGGCCGTTGAAACCATCTCATCAAATCGCAGACAGCTCCATATATGCTCGTTAAGCCAGTTGGGAATGGCCGGCGTAATCATGCCTAATACGGCTATTTTTATGCCCCCTCTATATAATAAGGTGTAAGGTTTAAGGTAGGGTTTGCCCGTTTGGGTGTTTATAACATTGGCTCCCAGCATGGGGCAATGCACCTCTTTTATCCACTTGTCGTATACTTTATGCCCCGTTTCTACGTCATGATTGCCTATAGTCTCGGCATCATAGCCCATATAGTTGATGACGCTTGCCGCCACGTTTTCATCGTTCGGCTTGAGATAATTATAATAATAACAGATGGGCTGGCCCTGTAATATGTCGCCATTGTCAAGCAATACCACCCTGCCGGGGTTGTCCTTACGCAGCTGCTTGACGTAAGTCTGCACGCGGGCAAGCGAGCCTGGCTTGTCTTTAGCATTAATAAAATCGTATGGCAGGAAGCAGCCATGCACGTCACTTGTCTCTATTACATGTAAAACTACTTGTTCTGACTGCGCATTCATAACTGTTACGGCTAATAGGAGTGCCACGCACACCATGAGAAATCTTTTCATACCTTATGCATTATACCGCCACAAAATTATAAAAAATAACTGAATTAGGCATAGTTTTTGTTGATGAATTAGCAAAAGAACATATAAGGAGGATACATAAAATGGCATTTATAGACTATTATAAGATTTTAGGTGTTGACCGAAACATACCTCAGAAGGATGTGAGAGACGCTTACAGACGGCGTGCAAAGCAGTTTCACCCTGACTTGCACCCTAATGATCCCAAGGCTAAGGCTAAGTTTCAGGCGCTCAATGAGGCCTACGACGTGATAGGAGACCCTGAGAAGAGGGCCAAATATGATAAGTATGGCGAGCAATGGAGGCAGGCTGACGCCTTTGAGCAGCAGGCTCAGAGCAAGCAGCAAGGTGGCTACTACAGCGGAGGGTCGCCTTTTGAGGACTTCGACTTCAGTGCCTTTGGCAATGAAGGTGGCTTCTCCAGCTTCTTCCAAGACTTGTTTGGCGGAGCTTCTTCTGGTGCTTCCGGCAGACGTACTCGCTCGGCCGGCTTCGGCAGAATGCACTCCGGCGAGATGAACGCCACGGTAAACATCGACCTGTATACGGCTCTGCTGGGTGGGCAAATCATCATTCAGCTCAGTAGCGGACAGAAGATCAAGCTGCGCGTAAAGCCTGAAACGCAGCAAGGAACAAAGGTTAGAGTGAGAGGAAAAGGCTATGACAGGGGCGACGGAACCTACGGCGACCTGATAATAACCTATAACGTGAAGTTGCCAACCAACCTTAGCGAGCAACAGAAGCAACTGTTAAGGCAGATGAAAGCCGCTCAGCAGTAGGTTGATGCATATTATATAAAAGCATCGGATGCTTGAAAAAGATCCGATGCTTTTATTGTTTCACAACTTATTATTATGATTTCAAACCATCAGCCGACATATTCTTAGTTTTCAAAACTTTGTTACGCAGGAAGCGAAAGATTATAAGTTAACGGCTGTTAATATTATGCTTTAATAGCCTGATATATTCTTTTTGTTGAATAAGATAATTTTTATCCTGTCCATTTTCATGTAGAGAGCAAGAAAAGTTTGTACCTTTGCCGATGAAATAAAGGTAAAGATATGGAAAAAACAACTATTCGTATAATAGCGTTAACCACGTTACTGGTGTTCTTCGGCACCGTTGCAGAAGCTAAGAAATGGACTTTGCAAGAGTGTCTGAGCTATGCCTTGAGCAACAACATCACCTTGCAGCGTGCCAGACTCACCAAGGCTTCGGCTCACGAAGACGTACTTCAGGCGCAAGCTCAGCTCTTGCCGTCGCTCTCAGCAAGCACTTCGCACGTGGTAGCATATACTCCTTTTCCTGAAACGGGGCGGGCTCAAGTGACCAACGGCTATGTGGAGAACAGCATAGACAAGGTGTCTTACAACGGCAGTTATGGCATTAGCGCCAACTGGACCGTGTGGAACGGCAATCAAAATCACAACCTTGTGAAGCTGAACAAGCTCAGCGAGCAGAAGGCGGAGGTGGATTCGGCCGTCACGGCCAACAGTATTCAGGAGCAGATAGCACAACTTTACGTGCAAATATTATACTCTGCCGAAGCCATAAAGGTAAATCAACAGAGTCTGGAAGCCAGCAAGAAGAATGAGGAAAGGGGCAAGGAGATGGTGAAAGTGGGCAGTATGAGCAAGGCAGAGCTGTCGCAGCTCACCGCGCAAAGGGCACAGGACGAATACAATATCGTTGCTGCCGAAAGCAATATGCGCGACTATACCCGGCAACTGAAGCAACTCTTGCAGATTACAAACGATGATAACTTTGAGGTAGAAACGCCAACAGACGAGACGGGAGATGCCCTTCAAGCCATTCCGAGCCTGACGCAGGTGTACGAAGACGCTCTCAGCAACCGCCCGGAAATAAAGAGTTCGCAGCTGGCTATTGAGCAAAACCAGCTTAATTTGAAGATAGCCAAGGCGCAAAGCCTACCTTCCGTAGCCCTGTCGGCAGGCGTTTCGACCAACAGCACCACCCTTAACGACAACGCGTGGGGCACTCAGCTGAAGAACAACTTGGGGTTGAACGGAGGCGTAACAGTGAGTATTCCTATCTTTGACCAACGCAAGAAGAAGACAGCCGTGAGCAAAGCGCTCATCTCAATAGAGGATAGCAAGATGCAACTGCGTGATCAAGAAACGCAGTTATATGCCACAATAGAGAACTATTGGATACAGGCTACAACCAATCAAGCCAAATATCGCTCATCGGTAGCCAACACAAAGAGCCAGCAAGACAGCTATGACATGCTGTCAGAGCAATTCAGACTGGGTCTGAAAAACATCGTTGAGCTGATGAACGGCAAGACTAATCTCATCACGACACAGCAAGAACAGCTGCAAAGCAAGTACCTGACGCTGCTCAACATCAACATGCTGAAGTTCTATATGCAGGGTGAGATAAAGTAGAAAAGCGCTCAAAAGAAAGCTTATAACATAGAAAATTCAAAACAAAACAGAAAGATGAAAAAGTACAGAATAAGCAAAGTTTGGATCATAGTGGGCGTGCTGGTTGTGCTGGCAGTGGCTGCCTGGCTTGCAACAAGAAGCAAAGACGAGACGAAAATCAGCTTCACAACGGCCAAGGTAGAGCCTGCCAACATTCAGAACAGCGTGACTGCCACCGGCACAATAGAGCCGGTGACAAGCGTAACCGTGGGTACTCAGGTGTCAGGTATAGTAAGTCATCTGTATGTAGACTATAACAGCCAAGTGAAAAAGGGCCAAGTAATTGCCGAATTGGATAAAACCAACCTCATCAGTACGCTCAGTTCAGCCAAGGCTTCACTGAGAAGCGCCGTAGCAAACGTGGCAAAAGCCAAGGCCGACTACCAAAGTCAGGTGGCCAATCTGAACTATCAGCGCGCCAACTTCAACCGATATGCCACCCTCTATAGAAAGGGATTGACAAGCGCCAACGACTATGACAACGCCCGACTTGCCCTACAACAGGCACAAGAGCAGGTAGCCTCATCCAATCAGCTGGTGGCTCAGGCAGAGCAACAAGTAACACAATCCAGGGCACAAGTATCTCAGGCTGAAACCAATCTGGGCTATGCCACCATCACATCACCTATAGACGGCGTGGTACTTTCAAAGTCTGTAGAAGAGGGACAGACTGTTGCGGCAAGCTTCAGTACGCCAGAATTGTTTACCATAGCCAAAGACTTGACCAACATGCAGGTGGTGGCCGACGTTGATGAAGCCGATATAGGCGATGTAAAAAAAGGCGAGCGGGTGTCTTTCACCGTTGATGCTTATCCCGACAACACCTTCAGCGGAGTTGTAACACAAGTGCGACAAGAAGCCACAACGTCTAATAACGTAGTTACATATCAAGTAGTTATCAGCGCGCCAAACAAGGATTTGAAGCTCAAGCCGGGCTTAACAGCCAACGTAACCATTTATACAGCCGAGCGGGCTGGCGTGCTGAGCGTTCCGTCAAAGGCTCTGCGCTTTACGCCTACACAAGAAACACTGGGCAAGAAGTATAAGATAGTAGACGTAGCCGGAGCAAAAAACAAGGTTTGGACGCTCAAAGGCAACGTGCTGACAGCCCATAAAGTGAACATAGGCATGACAGATGGCATGCACACACAAATAATCGGCGGCATCAGCAGGGGTGAGACCGTCATCACAGACCTGGCCGTATCAACGCCCAGTGAGAGCAGTGAAAGCAGCGACAACGAGCAAAGCCCGTTTGCGCCCGGCCCAAAGAGAAGCGACAAAAAGAAGTAACACCTCAGTAAAGAGAATGACTTTATGGCAGAAAACGATAACATAAGCACAGACAATGGCAAGAAAGTAGTGATAGAACTGCAGAATGTGAAGCGCGACTTTCTTGTAGGCGACGAGACGGTGCACGCGTTGCGGGG
>SAMEA3663054__coassemble_524_pt1 | contig 40462 bp, 31 predicted proteins | sample SAMEA3663054__metabat2_low_PE_005 | metagenome-assembled genome bin SAMEA3663054 (sample SAMEA3663054) | pig gut metagenome | biome: pig gut; feature: pig-associated habitat; material: faeces | place: France | collected 2012 | reverse complement strand
GTTGGCCGGCACAAGGCGCGGCCACTACAATGGATGGGTGGTGCGGTTGGGTAGGGTGCGCTGGGAATGCGCATCCGAGATGCTAGTCAACCTCTATAAAGACAAAGGTGGTATGTGTAAAATCTGGGTGATATATGGGTGAGATGAGGGTGATATGTTTTTTGATGTCCTTGTGTTCTTAAATATATATGTGTCAGTAAGTTATACTATTGGGTGGAATGGGTGGAATAGCATTTTCGGTAAAATTATAGTGATTGTCTGTTGGTCTGTTGATTTGACCGAACATTCATTATGCGTTTACGGTTATTCAGCTATCAATGCCCCTGTCTGTATCCATTGTGCTGCATTCTATTATTAAAAGTTGGCGTATTAACAATAGAAGCCCGCCACTGTGATGTGACGGGCCTTTCATAGAATCTTATATCATGCTTGCGGCTATTCAGCCAATCTTATTTTCTTGCCCTGGCAGATGGCAATGGTGCTTTTGTCAGGCTGTGAGATGCGCTGTCCGCACAGGTTATACCATTTGGTTTCGCTCTGCCGTGTTGAGAGAGTAGGGGTGCTGATGGCATCGGCTGTGCCCAGAAAATCTTTCAGCACATAGAGTGCGGGCTCTGCCTTGCCCGTGTTGTTGTCGAAGAGGCCGGCATTATACCAGCTGGCTGTCACGTGCTTGGTGTTCCAGTCGAGGCCTTTCTCGTTGGCTTCGAGAAACCACCAGAACAGTCCCTTCACGCTTTTGTGTGCTGACAATGTGCTGATGAGCGCCGAGGCAAAGGCTTTCTGTCCCTCACCCGTGATGGGAAATTGCGCGGAGAGGTCGTAGTCTACGGTAGACGGTTGCCAGTCGTGGTAGTAACCCGTTTCTACCAGCATGATATCCTTATCGGCATAAGCACTCTCGAGTGTGTTGAGCGCCGTGTTGAGCTGGCTCAGATTGCCGTGGTAATAGGGATAATAGCTCAGTCCGATGATGTCGTAGTCTACGCCATAGCTTGCCATGCGCTGATAGAAATCGTTGAGCACTGTGGGTTGAGCCACGCGTTCGGTGTGCAGGATGACCTTTGCTTGCGGGCATACTTCCCTACAAGCCTTGACGGCCTGCTTGAGCAGTGAGGTGAAGTAAGGCCAGTTGTCGGTGCTGCTGGTATAGCATTTCTTCAGGTCAGATGCACCTCTGGCACCCCAAAGCATGCCATAGCTTATCTCATTGCCAGTCTGTATGAAGTCGGGCGTAGCCCCTGTGTCAACCAGTTGCTGCAAGGCATCTTTCGTATAGGTGTATATGCGCTCTTGCAGCTGGCTCTCCGTCAGGCTTTGCCAGTCGTTGGGAGTATATTGCTTGCTGGGGTCGGCCCATGAGTCTGAATAATGAAAGTCGAGCATGAGTGCCATGCCCTGCTCCTTGATGCGCTTGGCCAGCTTCTTTATGTAGCCCAAGTCTTGTCTTACGCCCTCCTCCTTCTCTGTTTCGGGGGCGTTGGCAGGGTTTACGAAAAGGCGCACGCGCATGGCGTTGAGCCCCTGCTGCTTCAGGTAAGGCAGCACCTCTGCTATGGGGTTGCCGTTGTTGTCGAAGTAGGTGGCGCCGTTTTGCTCGTATGAGGGCAACAATGAGATGTCGCCCCCAACGTATTTTTGCGCCGTAGCGTTGCCGGCCGTGAAGACCAGCAACGCTATCATGAGCTTTCTTAATCGATTCATCTTTATCAATGAATAATCAATTTCTTACCGTTATGGATGTATATGCCGCGCTGCGTGGGCCTCTCTATGCGCTGGCCGTTGAGCGTGTACCATTTGTCGTCTGTGGGCTTCTCCACATTGGTGATGCCTTTTATGCCGGTTGCCACTGTGCTGATGGTGTTATGCCCGCTATCGTCTGTCGTGTTGTTGATGAGCAGATAGGTGGTTTTGTTTACGCCAGTCTTGTTTTCGGTCTGTGTGACATTAGAGCCCATGTTGAACACGAAGCTCACGGCATCGTCCTCGCTGCTGAGCGTATAGCTTTGTACGGCCCACTGCTTGTTGTCGGCTGTCTCGGTAGCAGCCACCTTATCGCCCGGCCATTTGCCGCTCTTGGGTGCGTGTGTACCGTCGCCGCCCCACGTCCAATAATAAATACCGTCTTTCCAGTTGCTCCATGCCGAGCCGGCATCGTCGGCATTCACGTAGACGTAGATGTCCTTCGGCGTGAAGTGTGAGAACATATAATGGCGTGGGATGACGCTGCCCTTTGCCGCTCCGCCTGCTATGAGTACAGCCTTGAGCGTGCAGTCGCTGCTGATGCTGACTGTTGTGCCGCTGGCCACCTGTGTTCCGTTGGTGGCAGAAGGTTCTGTTCCGTCTGTGGTATAGGCTATCTTGGCGTCAGCGCTGTTGGTCACAGCGGTGAGCGTAGTGTTGAACGCCTTTGAGTAGGTGCCCGACGGCTTGTCGATGAAGGCTGTTTCGGCAGACTTAGAGAGGTAATAAGCGTAGTGATAGCCACTCAGTATCTTTGTGTATATGCTACTGGGTTCGCTTATGAGTGCCGTGTTGCCCACGATGGCGAGCAGTTTCGCATTGGTGCCTGTGGTGATGACGCCATAATAGGAGGTGCTGGTGCGGAAGTCAGCGAAGTTGCTTTGGTTGGTTATGCCTGCAGTCTTGCGTGCGTCTATCATGGCTTTTATCTCGGTAGGATAAGCCAGATAGTGCGGAAGAAACACACAAGGTGTGCCCGGCATGGCCAGCAAGTAGGCGTTGGCGGCTAGTGTGTCTTTTTTTATAGGGTCGGGCGATGTGCCTTCACGCTGTTCCAGGTCGTGATTTTCTACGAAGGTAACGGCGTAGCGCTTGTAATTGCTTTCCTTGATGAGTGGTGATGCATTGCTGAGCGAGCCCCAGTTGGAGGTGTTGATGGCATTTGTCACAGCGTAATGGAACTGGAAATCGAAGGCTGCTGAGCGCTTGCCCGTAGCGTCTATCCAGCTCTTGATCTTGCTGTTGTTATCCCAATATTCGCCTACGGAGTAGTTCACGCCGGCCGCCTCGTTATATTCGCCCACGTGTGAGCCGCTAAATCCCTTCACCATATCGTAGCGGAAGCCGGAATAGCCCATCTCGTTAACGAGGAAGTTTTCGTAAGCCTTGATGATGTTTTGCACGTTCTGGCTCTTGTGGTCGAGGTCTCTCATGCCTGGCCAGCCTTCACCTTCGTCGTTGTTTGCGCTGAGCGTGACGCCCTCCTTGTCGGCTTCGGTCTTGGCTGCGCCATTGTCATCGTTGGCTACGATGTCGGTAGGGAGCATTTGATAGGTCTGTCCGTTCCATGTTTCAGCAGGGAAGGTAAACCAACCTGTTGTGTTGCGGTGATTAATGACAACATCGGCGATGGTGAGAATGTTCTTTTGCTTGAACGTGCTGATCATTGTCTTCAGTTCATCTGCCGTACCGAAAGAAGAGTTTTGGTTGAAATAATAATAAGGGTCGTAGCCCATAGAAGAGCTGTTGAGGCATTTTCCGCTTTGCGGAACCCACACCAAGTCGAAATATCCGCTGAAATCATCGGCCTGCTTGGTGAGTCTTGTCCATTGAGATTCGTCGAAAGAGTCCCAGAAGAAGCCCTGGAGCATCACGCCATTATAGTTTGCTGGCCATCCTTGTGCCATTGCTGAGACTCCGAGAGAGAGCCACAGACATGTTGAAAAAAGTCGTTTCATAATTACATATTTAGGTTTTCCTACCTCCAAAATTACTCATTATTTTTTTTCCTTATTAAAGAAAAATCTGTTACAGAGGCATTTTTGATGCGCAAACGGTTGCACATTCTGCGCGCAAAATGACGTTCACACAATGCGCAGAGGGTGGGGAAGGTTGTCTAACCCTTCTTGACAAGAATGATGACGGATGATGTGATGAGCAGAAACCCCAGTATAACGGCCAGGGTGAGCGGCTCGTGAAAGACGGTTATGCCCACTATCATGGCCGTGAGAGGCTCGAAGGCCCCTAATGTTGCTACCATCTCGCTGCTCAGTAGCTTGAGCGACATGATGAGGCACACGTTGCTGAGCATAGTGGGGAGCAGCCCCAGGAGAAACAGGCTCAGACAAGCCTGGAGCGAGGGAATGGGCTGTATGCGCCCGTCGTTGAAAACCGACCATGTCATGAGCATGACCATGGCGATGAGAAAGACGTAGAAGTTGACCTTCAGTGAGGGTATGTTGCGTATGCGCATGCGTGGGAACACCACCATATATATGGCATACATGAGGCCGGACATAAGTTCCAAGATGAGGCCTTTGACCGACACGGTGCCTTGTGTGCTTGACGCGCCTGACAGAAAATATACACCACACACGGCCAGGATGATGGCCAGAGCTGTGGGAATCGTGATTTTCTGATGCAAGAAGATGATCATGATGAGTGCCGTCCATACCGGATAGGAGAACAGCAGTGTGGTAGCTATGCCGCTGGGCATATAGCGATAGCCGGCATAGAGGCAGAGTGAGGAGATGACATAAAGCAATGACAGGAACGAGAGACGCAGAAAGTCGCCCCAGCGCAGCCTGAGTGAGGTGTGGCGCAGGGCCAGCAGCCCCATCATGAGCAGTGAGCCGAACATGTAACGATAGATGAGCACGTTGGCAGAGGTCATGCCTAAGGCCAGCAAAGGCACAGAAAAGAGTGGTATCAGGCCAAATGAGGCTGATGATACCACTGCTTCTAAAATACCCTTTGCCTTATTGCTGAGCTGTCTCATTACCATCCCCAGTCGGCAGGTGTATAACTCTTTTCAACGGCATTCTCAATGTCGTCAGGCAGATTGCAGAAGAAGTCGATGCCCGTCTTCTGCTCCAGGTCGTCTATGCTGATGGCATAGTCCTTGGGCTTGGCCTTCTTGATGGCGGTGTTGGTGTGCTCCGTCCAGAAGGCTACAGCCTTGTAAGCTCCGTTCTTCACGCATAAGATGGCCATGAAGAAGTATTTGGGTACGAGCAACCCGGAAGAAGTTGTGGTCAGTATCTGGTCGCTCTTGTCTATTGTGCCGCCTTTCACCACATAGAGCGTGTCGCGGAAGTTCGTTTTATCCCAGCTTTGCACCTGAGTTTCAAGTGCCTGCCAGAGGTTGCCGTTATGGTTCTGATATTGTGGGTGCATATTGCTCAGATAGAAGGTCTGCGAGTTTTGTTCAGTTGTGGTCTGCCGGTCGCTGGATGCACACATGTGACCACGAGAGAAACCGCTGCCCGAATACTGGCTGGTGGTGGTTCTGTACTTCGACGGAATGTCGGGATCTTCCTTGAAACTTCCCGACCGGCCCACATTGTTGTCAGGCAGTCCGTTGTGCATTTCAAAACAGGTCCATCGCTGCGACTTCTTTGTGCAGTCCCATTCCAGACTGTATGTAATGCCAAGTTCTTGGGTAGAATGTATCACGAGCAGCTGGTCAGAGCCTTCTTTCAACTTGGGATATTCAAGCAGAAGGGCTTTCGGGTTGGTGTTTTTGTTGATGTTTCCGGACGGTATGGTGTCAGGATAGTCTACGTAGACCAGCACCACGCTGTCGATGTCGGCATTAAGAAAGTCCTTGGAGGGCTTGCTCGTGTCCTTGAACATGTTTTTGATGCTTACGTTGGCTATGTTCTTGAGCTGCGAGAGCTCACTCATCCTAATGTCATAGGTCTTTCCGTTCTTCAGAAAGTAGCGTAATGTGTTGGCTGTTTGACTTTGGGCCATTGCCATGAAGGCGATGAGTCCTAGGAAGAAAGTTGAAATCAGTCTTTTCATCATATTGTTCGTTTATAATGTTAACAAGGTTGTTGATGTTCACCTAATATAATAATACGAGTCCGGCTAAAGCGGCGTAGCATATCATTTTGATGGGATTAATCTTCAGCCACATCGTGCCGATGAACGAAGCGGCAAAGAGCATGATGCTGATGATGAACTGCCAGGGGTTGGCAGCTATCGAACCGAAGTTCTCAGCATCGCATAACAGCAGCGTGGCGGCTGCAAGCAAGCCCACCACGGCGGGCCGCAGCCCCGTGAAGATGGCCTGTACGAGCGGCGTGCGCATGTATTTCAGAAAAAGCTTGCTGATGAGCACCATCAGTATGATAGACGGCAGGACGAGCGCCAGCGTTGCTGTGAAGCTGCCCAAGACCGACATGGCCTCAGAATATTGGGCGTTGTGCACCGCCGTATAGCCGCAATAGGTGGCTGAGTTGATGCCTATGGGGCCGGGGGTCATCTGCGATATGGCCACGATATTGGTGAATTCGGCCGAAGAGAGCCAGTGATGGTGCACCACCGTTTCGGTCTGTATGAGCGAGAGCATGCCATATCCGCCACCGAAGCCGAACAATCCGATAAGGAAGAAGGTATAAAACAGTTTCAGGAATATCATGCTTTACTTTATTTGTGTGGGTCTGATGTATTTGCCATACAGGTAGCCTAACAATCCGGCCGCCAGGATAATGTAAATAGGATTGACCCCCATAAACTTGATGAGCAGTGCGCTTACGATGGGTATCCAGCAATTGTAGATGTTCACCTTAGCACTTTTGGCCAGCGTGAATGTTGGTACAGCAATGAGAGCTACCACTGCGGGACGTATGCCTCTGAACATAGCGGCTACCCAAGGCACGTCCATGAATCGGTGGAAGAAGATGGCTATGAGCAGGATGATGAGGAACGAGGGCAGTGAGGCACCTGCGGCCATGCACAGTGCGCCCTTCAGGCGGCGTAGCTTATAGCCTATGAACACGCTGATGTTTACCGCAAACACCCCCGGACAGCTCTGCGCAATGGCGATGAGGTCGAGAAACTCGTTCTTGGCAATCCACTTGCGCTTTTCCACTATCTCGCTCTCAATGATGGGTATCATGGCATAACCGCCACCCAAGGTGAAGGCTCCTATCTTGAAAAAGGTTTTAAAGCTCTCCCAGTAAAAGTTCATCTCTTATAATAAAGGCAGGCTCCAGGCCGTGGCATGAGGCATGCCGCCACCTGAAGCCTTGCTGTTAGTTGTTGTTATTGCTTGTTGAGCTTCTGCTCCACCCACTTACGTGCATTCACAAATGCCTCTATCCATGGTGTTACCTCCTCGGCCTTACGGTTGAGAGGATACCATGCCTGCTGCCAGGGGAATATGGCGCGCTCAGGATGAGGCATCATAGCCAGGTGACGGCCGTCGGCTGAGCAGATGCCTGCAACGTTATAGTCAGATCCGTTGGGGTTACCTGGATATTCGGCATAGTTGTATTTTGCCACCACGTTGTAATGGTCTTCCGGTTCAGGCAGGTAGAATCGGCCCTCTCCGTGAGCCACCCAGATACCCAGCTTGTTGCCGCTCAGTGAGCCCAGCATCACACTGTTGTTCTGCGGAATGGCCACGCTCAGGAAGTCGCTCTCAAACTTACGGCTCACGTTACGGGTGAGGTGGGCACGATGTTTGTGCTCCGGATTGATGAGGTTGAGCTCTACCATGAGCTGGCAACCATTGCAGATGCCCAGTGACAAGGTGTCCTGACGAGCGTAGAACTTGTCAAGAGCCTCCTTGGCCTTGGGATTGTAGAGGAAAGCTCCGGCCCAACCCTTGGCAGAACCGAGTACGTCAGAGTTGGAGAAGCCGCCGCAGAACACTATCATATTGATGTCTTCAAGTGTCTCCCGGCCAGAAATGAGGTCGGTCATCATAACATCCTTCACGTCGAAGCCAGCCAGATAGAGGGCGTAAGCCATCTCACGCTCGCCGTTGGTGCCTTTTTCGCGAATGATGGCAGCCTTCACACCGCTTGCCGTACGTCTGTCAGCTGATATGCCGTAAGACTCCAGCGAGCCGTTAAAGCCCTCGTTGAACTTCATCTCAAGGGGTTGCTTCTTGTAGTTCTTAAAGCGTTTGCGGGCCATGCCGTTCATGCTCTGCTTGCGGTCGAGCAGGTAAGAGGTTTCAAACCATGTGTCGCGCAGGCTGTCTATGTCGAAATCGTGGCTCCAGTCGCCGTCGTTCACCGTCAGGGTGCGCTTGTCGGGTGTAGGATAGCCCAGTCTGGCGAAGCCCACGCAGCAGTCTTCCAGATAATTCTTCACATCTTCGTAATGCTCATCGGCCACTTCTATCACCACACCCGGGTTTTCAGCGAAGAGCTTCTTCACCACGTCGTTGCCCTTGATGTCGTGCAGGTTGATGTGCAGGCCGCCCTTGGTATTGGCGAAGGTCATCTCCAGCAGCGTGGTGATCAGTCCGCCGGCGCTGATGTCGTGTCCGGCGAGTATCCAACCGCGGTTTATCAGCTCCTGAACGGCTTCGAAGCATGTGCAGAAGTAGCGTGCGTCCTTCACCGTAGGCACGTCGCTGCCCACCTTGTTGAGGCTCTGTGCGAAGGCCGAGCCACCCAGGCGGAGCTCGTCGAAGCTGAAGTCGATGTGCAGCAGGTGTGCTTTCTTGTCGTTAACCAGCACAGGCGACACCACCTTGCGCACGTCAGACACTTCGCCGCCAGATGTTACGATGACCGTTCCCGGCGATATAATCTTCTCGCCGTTGGGATATTGCTGGCTCAGTGAGAGTGAGTCTTTGCCCGTAGGCACGTTTACGCCGATGGCACAGCAGAAGTCTGACAGTGCCTTTACAGCCTTATAGAGTCTTGCGTCTTCACCTTTTTGTGAGCGGCAGGGCCACATCCAGTTGGCAGAAAGGCTCAGCGAGTCCATGCCGTCAGCCAGTGGTGCCCACACAATGTTGGTGAGCGACTCAGCTACAGAGAGCACGCTGCCGGCCTCAGGTGATGCCAGTCCGGCTTGTGGAGCATGTCCCAGTGCAGTGGCTATGCCCTTGTGTCCGCGATAGTCGAGTGCCACCACGCCGCAATCGCTCAGAGGCAACTGTATCTCGCCCTGGCATTGCTGTCTGGTCACCTTGCCTGTCACCGAGCGGTCTACTTTGTTGGTGAGCCAGTCTTTGCAGGCTACGGCCTCCAGCTGCAGCATACGCTGTATATATTCGTCTATATGGGCAGCATCGTAGGTTACGTCTTTATATGTGCGCACCACAGTCTCGTCTTTCATCACTGTCTTGGGTGAGTGACCGAACATCTGGGCCACGTCGAGGTCGAAAGGCTTCTTGCCGTCGCCCTGCACGAAAGAGAAGTGGGCATCGCCCGTTGTCTCGCCTACCACATAAAGGGGAGCACGCTCGCGCTGGGCAATTTTCTTTACATGGTCGAGGTGTTTCTCATCAATCAGGATGCCCATGCGCTCCTGAGACTCGTTTGCTATAATTTCCTTAGCGCTGAGCGTCTTGTCCCCTATAGGCAGTTTGGTCATGTCTATTTCGCCGCCGCAGTCTTCCACCAATTCGCTCAGACAGTTCAGGTGTCCGGCCGAACCATGGTCGTGAATGCTCACCACGGGGTTGTTGTCTTCTTCTACCAATGCGCGCACCAGGTTGTAGGCACGCTTCTGCATCTCAGGGTTGGCACGCTGTACGGCATTCAGCTCGATGCCGTTAGAATATCTTCCGGTGTCTACCGACGACACAGAACCGCCGCCGAGGCCGATGCGATAGTTGTCGCCACCCACCACAACGATTTTGTTTCCGGGCTTGGGCTCCTTCTTCAGGCAGTCTCTCTTTGTGCCGTAGCCCACGCCGCCAGCCAGCATGATGACCTTGTCGTAAGCATACTTCTCGCCGTTTTCCTGATGCTCGAAGGTGAGCAGCGAGCCGGTGATGATGGGCTGGCCGAACTTGTTTCCAAAGTCTGACGCTCCATTAGAAGCCTTGATGAGTATCTGCTCCGGCGTCTGATAGAGCCATTTGCGCACGGGCAGAATATCTTCCCAGTCACGCAGCTTGGGAGCCTTGTCGTCATCGTCCTTCAATCGTGGGTAGGCCGTCATGTACACAGCCGTTCCGGCGATAGGCCAAGAGCCTGTTCCGCCGCCCATACGGTCGCGTATCTCGCCGCCGGTGCCTGTTGCAGCTCCGTTGAATGGCTCCACCGTAGTGGGGAAGTTGTGCGTCTCGGCCTTGAGTGAGATGACACTCTCTATGTCTTTCACACGGAAGTAGTCGCTCGTGCTCTGGTCCTTGGGTGCAAACTGCTCTATCACAGGACCCTGTGCAAAGGCTACGTTGTCTTTATAAGCTGATAAAATTTTTCCGGGATTTTCCTTAGTGGTCTTTTTAATAAGGTTGAAGAGGCTCGACTCCATCTTCTTTCCGTCGATGATAAACTCACCGCCGAATATCTTGTGGCGGCAGTGCTCGGAGTTGATTTGTGCAAAACCGAATATCTCAGAGTCGGTGAGCGGCCTTCCGTTTTCCTTTTCTATCTTGTGCAGGTAGGCCATTTCTTCCGGCGAGAGGGCCAAGCCTTCCTCTTCGTTATATTTTTCCAGGTCTTCTACATGCTTGATGGGCTCCGGTTTGTGGTTCACCGTGAAGATGTCTTGGTTCAAACCGTCGTACATGCGTTGCAGCATGGGGTCGTAGTCAGCGTCTTTGCTCTCTACGGGGAAGTACTCCTCTATGCGCGAGATACCCTTCAAACTCATGTTTTGAGTTATCTCTACGGCGTTGGTACTCCACGGAGTAATCATCTCCTTGCGTGGTCCGACGAAGTAGCCTTTCAGCTCTTGCTCTTTCAAAAGCTCGGCATCGCCATACAGCCAGCACAGTTCGTTAATTTCTTTGTCGCTGAGTTTGTGGTCCACCTCTGTGGCGATCACACTCTTCTGCTGCGTTCTGAAGAAAAGAATCATAGTTGCTTATTTTTTAGATAGGTGTGTATTTGAGGGCAAAGTTACAAAAAAGTGATTAATTCTCCATAAAAGCAAGCCATTTTTTATGTCCTTACCTTTTATAATATGCAGGGATTTTCCGTTCAGATGTATTCTTAGCAGTGATAGTTAGTTAAGGTGCAGACATGCAAGAGCATTAAACCCGCTTGCCAGACATGCCGAGCAAGCGGGTTTGCTTTTACAGATAACAGTAGCAATAGGCATGAAAACAATGCCTCATGCTCACCTGATTGTTTCTGACTGAATGTGAGTTATGCGTTAGATAATCCTGTGTTTACAACGGGCTGAGGGTTGTCATCGCCACACAACACCACCATGAGGTTAGACACCATAGCTGCCTTCATGCCCTCATCCAGTTTCACCACGTTCTCATCTGACAGCTTCTCCAAAGCCATCTTCACCATGCTCACGGCTCCTTCCACTATTTTTTCGCGTGCGGCAATGACGGCGTCGGCCTGCTGGCGGCGCAACATCACTGCTGCAATCTCAGGTGCGTATGCCAGATAGTTGATGCGCGCCTCCACAATCTCTATGCCTGCCATGCTGAGCCGCTCGTTCAGCTTATGCTCCAACTGGGCGTTTATCTCGTCGCCGCCGCCCCGCAGTGTCAGCTCGTCGTTGCCGTCATTGCTGTCGTAGGCGTAGAGCCCGGCCACTTGGCGCAATGCTGCGTCACTCTGTATCTTCACAAAGTTCTCAAAGGCATTCATAATGCTGTTCGCATTCTCGCCCATCGGCGAGGTGGCTATGGTTTGTGCGTCTATCTCAAACATCGCCTTATAGGTGTCTCTCAGCTTCCACACCACCACAACGCCTATCAGCACGGGTTTTCCCTGCTTATCGTTCACCTTGATGGGGTCGGCGTTAAGGTTGCGGGCACGCAGTGACAGGCACTTTGTGTTGATGAAGGGGTTGATCCAATAGAACCCCACGCGCTTGAATGTACCCTTATATTTGCCGAAGAACATCATGATGCGGGCCTCGTTGGGCTCCAGTTTGATGTCGCCCAATTGCAGAAACAAGGCCACAACGATGAGCAGTACACCGGCCGTAATGGGCAGGGCACTAAGGCCTTCGGCACCTTGCCAGATGAGCAGGGCTCCCACGATAATTAAAAATAGGGATAAGAACAGAAAGGCAAAGCCATTGACTGTAATGCCGTTAAATTCTTTTTCTTTTCCTTCGCTCTCCAAATAGAGCTGCTGCTTGGTCTCTTTGTTCGTTTCTTCCATGTTCATTGTATGTTAAAAAGTAAAATAAATTCGGTTGGTTTATATTGCAAATATACAACAAAAAGTTTAATTTTCCTATATTGCAACACACTTGTAATACATTATTAATATGCCTTTCAAAGCAGGCCCTTTCGCTCTCGTCAGTTCATACCTTACTCGCTGCTCCCCCACAGAGGCTCATCATGCCAGGTGAGTTGTGCAGAAATTTGAGCCCTACTTGAAGGCTAAGAAGGTTAATTAATAGTAATGTGAAAGATTATTGGTTAATAATGCTTAAACGTTGTAAACTATTCGTACTCTTATGCGTTATAATTATAACTTTGCAACAGAATTACTAAGCTTAAAATAATAAGATTATGAAAAAGAAATTATTTGTTTTGACGCTCGCAACGGGGGCCTTGCTGCTGTCCGGATGCGCCAGCAAGAAGGATTTGGAAAACTGTCAGACAGAGAACAGACAGCTTACTACCGAATATAACAATGCCAAGGAAACGATAGCTGCCAACAATGCTCGCATCAAGAGTTTGGAAGATCAGCTCTCTCAGTCTAAGGAAACGATGGCGGCACTGCAAAGCTCTCTGGATAAGAGCCTCACCAATGCCAACTCCAACAACATCAATATCTCGAAGTTAGTTGACCAAATCAACGAGTCTAACCAGTACATCCGCCACCTCGTGGAGGTGAAGAGCAAGAGCGACTCGCTCAACCTGGTGCTCACCAATAACCTCACTCGCTCGCTGAGCAAGGAAGAACTGAAAGAGGTAGACGTGCAGGTGCTCAAGGGCGTGGTGTATATCTCGCTGGCCGACAACATGCTCTACAAGAGCGGATCGTATGAGATTAACGATCGTGCTGAGGAAACACTGAGCAAGATAGCCAAGATTATACGCGACTACAGCGACTACGACGTGCTCATTGAAGGTAACACCGATAATGTGCCTATCAACACTACGAACCCCATCATGAAGAATATCCGCAACAACTGGGACCTCTCCTGCCTTCGTGCAGCAAGCGTGGCACAATACCTGCAAGACCACTTCAGCGTAGATCCCAAGCGTCTCACCGCAGGTGGACGTGGCGAGTATAACCCCCTGGTGGCTAATGACACCGAGCTGGGCAAGCAGCGTAACCGCCGCACGCAAATCATTATCACTCCTAAGCTCGACCAGTTTATGGACCTGATAGGTAAGGCACCCAAAGATGAGGCTGCTAAGTAAATGACCTGAACAGGCTTAAGAAACAGATAGGGGCGGGGCTTCTGAGATGAGGCTCCGCCCTTCATGTGCTTGGCAGGTTTGTCTTGCCATGTTTTCATGACCTATCATCGTGCTCTTCTTTTCTCTATTATTACGAGTATCATATAAAATTGTTCAGTCTTGCATATCTTCTTGTTTATTGCCAGGTGATTAAATCCATGGTAGGCGTGGCTCTAGTGGCCGTCTGTAACCGAAGATAAAGGTGGTCTGTAGGTATGCAGACCCATAACCATTCAGATATATATTTGCTCCGCTTTATACGCAAAACAGAAGCTTGCTAAACTCTCTGCGATAGAAGTAGAAGGCCATTGGCGCATAGGTTGCTGACACTTGCATGGTGTGTCTCTGTCTTTGACACTTATCTGACTTGTTTTTTTACAGTGCCATGCATCTTTTTCTTTGTTTCATCTTTAATCTATTTATTTTTTGTATCTTTGCCTTTGGAAATCTTCGTCTATGGGCGGAGAGGACAACATTATGGAATTTAGCGTTTGCTATTTATTCTAAAACGTTCAGGAAACTTGGCGGTGGAAAGAACTACATGAGAATAAAGAGCGGACGCCTGCGATATGCGTGGGCGTTTGGCTTGTCTTGTGTAGTGGGTTTCCGCCAAGTACCCCTGAACGTGGATGAGTCTATTCGTCCACGTTTTGCATGTATTGGGGGTACTAGCGGAAGTCGCGTTTGCAGAATAAAGTGCTTACGCATTAATAACTGAAAACTATTAATGCAATGGCAAAAACATTATTGGAACAACTGCCCGATATAGCCAAAGAAGGCCGGGCAGAGGCTCATCACATCTTGGAGCGATTGGGCAATGGTACACGTATTGGTTTACAGACCAATGAGCTCGTACTTCCGTGTAAGGATATATCTGGAATCTTTCGTGGTCAGCAGCAACTACCTAATGCGTTCAACCAGGACCTAAACGGCGAACAGTGGATGAACCGTCTTATTTATGGTGACAACCTGCTCACCATCCAGGCCTTGCTATCCGGTGATCCGGACAGCGGTTTGCCCCCTTTGCGTGGTAAGGTGGATTTGATTTACATCGACCCACCGTTTGACTCAAAGGCAGACTATCGTACACCCATCACCCTGCCCGGCACCAAGTTTGAGCAGCGGCCGACGGTCATCGAGCAGTTTGCATACACCGACACGTGGAAAGAAGGAACCATTTCTTATTTGAAGATGATGTATCCGAGATTGGTGCTGATGCGGGAACTGCTGTCTGAGAGAGGAAGTATCTACGTGCACATTGATTGGCATATAGGGGCATATTTGAAGATAATGCTGGATGATATATTTGGAAAGGGTAATTTTGTTAACGAAATCATATGGTATTATAGACGTTGGAATATTGCAGGTAGTTCTTTTGCAACTAATCATGATAATTTGCTTTATTACGGAAAAAACAAAAATAATAGAATATACAACCAGCTTTTTATTCCTAAGTCAGATAAGTCTAGCGCTCAAGGAAAATCTTGGAAAAGTGTGATAGATGAAAATGGTATCAGACATTCAATAATGACAGATGAGCCAACAAAAGGTGTACCTATGCCTGATGTTTGGAATATCTCAATGATAAATCCAGTAGCTAACGAGCGAGTAGGCTACGCCACCCAAAAGCCGGAGGCTCTTTTGGAGCGCATCATCAAGGCAAGCAGCAACGAAGGCGACTTGGTCTGCGACTTCTTCGGTGGTAGTGGCACAACGGCGGCGGTAGCAGAGAAACTCGGACGAAGGTGGATAACTGGCGACATTGGCAAGCCCGCCTCGCTCATCATGCGCAAGCGACTCATCGACCAGGATGCCAAGCCGTTTCTCTATCAGAGCATCGGCGACTATCAGAAGGAAGCCTTCAGAAACAACAAACTAGTGAAGCGCATAGGCGACTTGAGTCAGATTGTGTTGGGACTCTATGGTGCCCTGCCTTTTACTGCCGAGCAATGTGCCGACCGTAACTTCGGCTATATAAAAGGCACCAGAACACTCGTCATGGCCGACAGCCCGAACAGGCTAACCACGGCATCTACCGTACGTCGAGCCGTAGAAGCCAAGGCTTCACTGCTCGGAGGCGACTGGCAAAGGGTTGTGGTACTGGGTTGGAATTTCGCCTTCGATATCTCACAAGCTATTCAACAATATAAAGACAGCAACGTAGAGGTGCTTGTCATCCCGCCCGACTTGATGGATAAATTATCCAAAAAAGGCTATGAGAAGCTCATTAAAGATAGAACGGTGCGATTCTCTTCCTTGCAATACCTTACCTTAAAGCCCATTACAGTAAAAACAGTAAACGGACAAGATGAGGTGACAGTGGCTCTCGACAGTTACGTATTGCTTTCACCTGATAACATTCCGCTAGACGATAAGGATAAGCCCAAACTGCAAAAGGTGATGGCAGACGACCCGCTCTCACTTATTGAGTATTGGAGTATAGACCCTGATTATGATGGTATAACCTTCCGTTCTACCTGGCAAGATTATCGTGAAAACACCAGTAATGACAGTGATGCGCTGCACTGTGTGTACAGCACTTGCCTGAAAGTACCACACAAGGATGGGCGTCAAGTGTGCGTTAAAGCTGTGGATGTGTTCGGATTTGAAAGTCAGGTGATAGTAACGTTATGATGATGAAAGGAGAAAAGAATAATGACAAATGAAAATAATGTGTCTTTAGAGTTGGCTCATAGACTGAGTGATGTGGCATTAAAGACATGGGAAGATGGCTCTATGCTGCAAAGGGTGACACCCGTTACGGCTGAATTGCTGAATTATTGGTTTGGAGAGGCACGGTGTAATGAGCGAAAGGTGAACTTTCATGAGGGACAACGACAGGCTATCCTTAATGTAATTTACCTACATGAGGTACTGAAATCGAAGAGCGTGCTAGACCATTATGAGCTAATAGCACAAGACTTGGTGGCTCAGCTAGACTTGGCTCAGTTGGCGCAACCTAAATATAAGGTTCCCAAATATGCAGTGAAGATGGCTACTGGAACGGGAAAGACATGGGTGATGCATGCCCTCATAGTCTGGCAGATGCTCAATGCTCTGCATGAAACGGAACGTTCGGGCTGTTTCACCCGCAACTTTCTGATAATAGCTCCGGGACTTATCGTATATGAACGATTGAAGGATGCGTTTTGTGGACGTATAAAAAGAGGAGAAACAACGCGCGATTTTCAAACCAACGATTACTGTATGAATCAGGAACTCTTCATTCCGGAGATGTATCGTGAAGAGGTGTTCTCCTTTATACAAAGCAACACCGTTATTAAGGAAGACGGCATAGGGCATAAAGTGACCGGAAACGGGCTGATTGCACTGACCAACTGGCATCTTTTTGAAAACGAAACCGACGAGGATAATCCAGAGAGCGAAGATAATAAGGTTCCAACTATCATTCACGACTTGCTGCCCTTGCGCCCCGGAAAGACGGCCGGCAATGACTTGAATGTTATAGATGGGCGAGTGCTTGGCGGTGCAGAGCTAGATTATCTTGCGCAACTTCCAAACATCATGGTCATCAACGATGAGGCTCATCATATACATGAACTGAAGCGAAATGGTGAAATAGAAGAAGTGGAATGGCAAAAGGGGTTGAACATCATAGCAAGAAATAAGGGAAAAGACTATATGCAAGTGGATTTCTCTGCTACGCCCTTCGACACGAGAGGTTCCGGTAAGAACCAAACAAAATGTTATTTTCCGCATATTGTTGCAGACTTCGATCTGCCCACGGCCATGAGACTCGGCTTGGTGAAGACACTGTTGCTTGACAGAAGACAAGAGTTGACGGAACTTGACACGTTGGATTATCATGCCGTGAGAGACGAGCGCAATAAGGTGATCGGACTGAGTGATGGACAAAGGGTAATGCTACGTGCCGGGTTGACCAAATTGCGCAAGCTGGAAAAAGACTTTATTAAGACAGACGCTAAGAAGAATCCGAAGATGCTGGTGGTGTGCGAGGATACAAATGTTTCGCCTTTTGTCGTAGACTTTTTGATGACTGAGGGACTAGCCGAAGAGGATGTGTTGCGTATAGACAGTGACGCAAAGGGTAACGTGAAAGAAAAAGAATGGAAGGAAGTAGAGACGAGGCTCTTTGACCTTGACTATCATTCGTCTCCGAAGGTAATAGTATCTGTATTGATGCTCCGTGAGGGATTCGATGTGAACAACATTTGTGTTATTGTGCCTCTTCGTGCCTCTAATGCACCTATCCTGCTGGAGCAGCTGGTTGGGCGTGGCTTGCGCTTGATGTGGAGAGAGCAATGCTATGAAAGTCAAAAAATAGAAGACCGTAGGCGAGTGCTCGTATTGCATAAGAATCCAAGAACCTATATCGATATGCTTTCCATTATTGAGCATCCTGCGTTTATTCAGTTCTATAATGAATTGATAGACAATGACATGGCTGGCGTAGATACGGGTGATATAGGTACGGCCAGTGCTACGGGCGACATCATGTGTGTGGGACTGAAAGATAATTATAAAGACTACGATATGACCTGGCCTGTTATACTGCATGATGCCGAAGAGGAGATAAAAGAAGTAAATATACGGCAGGAAGATTTGGAGCCGTTCAGTAGCTTTTCTTTAGAGCGGTTACGAAAATTTCTTGCTACCGACGGCGAAACTTTTGTTTCACAAGAGGTTACGTCGAAACGAATCGTCGGTCGTTACAGAGTGAATGCTAATCCGTTTACTGCTGAAAGCTACAACGAGTATTTGCAGAAACTTCTGAGAATAGTAACCATGCGTATGGACAAAGAGTGGCGTAAGGGAGGATTCCCCATGATGCAAATAGACGGAGCTGGTATTGTTGCTGCAGTTGATACCTTTATTCGAAAACGACTGTTTGGCGTGGCTTTTGATCCTTTTCATGATAATGACTGGAAGATACTTCTGGCGAAGAACGGCATAGTCACCCAACATATTATTAAGGTGTTGTCAAAGTCAATTATCGAAGCCCAAAAGAATTCTATCGTAACAAAGGCTGTGGTTCAGCAGATGCCTTTTTCTATGGTAAATGTGCTGCGTATGAGAGAAAGCTACTCGCAACCATTGCAGAAGACTATCTATGAACGTACCCCTTTTCCTACACATGGTGGAGCTTTTGAAAAGGCTTTTGCACGATTTGTTGATAATGACGGGGGAGTGGAGGCTTTCTTGAAAATAGATGAAATACATCATGGCTTTGCCGTTATCTACTATGTTAGAGAAGACGGTATGCTTGCCACTTATCATCCAGATTTCATAGTGAAAACCGAAAACATGATATATGTTATAGAGACAAAAGGTAACAATATGGTGTCAGACAAAAATGTGCGGCTAAAACAAAAAGCTACTTTGCAATGGTTGAAACGGATAAACAACTTGCCAAAAAGTGATCGTATGGGCAAGCAATGGAGATATATTTTGCTGAGTGAGGATAATTTTTATTCGCTTTCTGGGAGCGGTGCAACGTTAGAGGATATTTGTCAGCGTTGTGCAGTCTCGCTCTCTGCGGTTACTGGTAACTTGTTTGAAGATTATTAAATAGATGGTGTCGGCTCTATGAATTAGGTCGATGCGTATTTTTGCGAGATGACGAAATCCGAAATGTAAATTGAAGAGAGTATGTAGCGTTAGTTCGACCGAAACAGCCCATACACTTCATTTGCATCTTTCATAAATCTAATTCTTAGAAACGGTCTAAAATAGAGAACTGTACCCGATATTTTATTGGGCACGGCTCTCTTCTTTATTTTTCTCCTAAGACCTTATTGCTTTCCAATAACAGCCTTTTTGCAAGCCGAAAGTGCCTATATCGCAATGCAAAAAGGCCTATTTGGAAAGGGATGGGCAATGTGCTACAAGCCAGCCTCTTACTACCTGTATGTCAGAAATGTGTCATAAACTCAACAACAATCTTGTCTTTCTCTGACGGTTTAGCCAGCGAGTTGTCGCGATAGAAATATTTTTCGTAGTTTATTCGGATGTCCGAGATAAATGGCTTGTTGAGGCTGAGCGTCACACCGCCTGTCAGGCGGTGGCGCTGATAGTCGTTTATGATGAGGCTGCCCGACTTGTCAGCGTTGCCGTCCAGGTATCTCTTGCCGTCGCTGTGGTCGGTCATGAAGTCGTATCTCAGCAGGGGCGACACCTTCTGTAACATCTTGCTGCGCAGCGGAATGTCGTAGCTTGCGAAGGCGTCTACGGCGTGCACGTCCTTAAAGGCATTGTCGGCGTAAGTCTTATACAGATATTCGCCCTCTATATGCCAGCCCTTGCGGTGATAATAGGCTCCGGCATCATACATATATATGCCTACGTTGTCTGGTTTTATCTTCTGTGCCGACAGTGTTACGTTGAACCCTCCGGGTATGAAAAGCTCTGCTTTGGCCGAGTAGTTGATGTTGTTGGTCCAGAAGTCTTTTTGATTGGTGAGACCTGAACCGTTGAAGATGCCGGCTCTGATGTTGATGGGTATGCCGGCATGAAAGCGATAAGCCACCTCGGCACCCACATCGCGCACGTTGCCCACCTGCTTGGCTATGAACGAGCGATTGGCAAAATATTGCTTGTCGGGCGAGCGGTGGGCATCTATGGTGAAGGGTACGCGCTCCTGACCTATGGTGAACATGAATCCTGTAAAGGGCTTGATGCGCGTGTAGGCATCGAGCATCTTTATCTGTCCTTCGTCGCACAAGTCTATTTCGGCCTTATAGTCAACATATTGTGTCAGCGACCCGTCGATGCTCACGCGGGCTGTCCTGACCTCAAAGCGGCCTTTGTCTTCTTGCGTTTGATACTCATACTTACCTCTCAGTGTGCCATGTAAGTTAGGCGCAGTAAGGGCTTTGTCTTCCTGCGCCATCGTTGTGAGGGCACAGCAAGCAAGGGCAAGCCCCATTGATAGTCGTTTCTTCATTTTGTCTTTTTGGATGATTGCGCTGCAAAGTTGATACTTTTATATTACCAAAACAAGACACATGTGTTACAATAATGTTACATAATATACTGGAAACGGTTTTGTAACATAATCTTAATTTCTTTTACGGCAACTGCATGTATATTCTGTGTATCTTTGCACTGTGATTAAACAACTATGGTAATGATGTCTGAGATTGTATGTTCATGGATTTTGTAAAGTGACATCATCTGATTGAACCCAACAAAAGAAGAACTAAGCATTATGAAGGAGAATAAGAAAGAAATTTTAGAAATTCTGAAGAAGCAGTCAAAGAAGCCTAGGAAGTACGAGAATCTGGTAGTTAACCTGGTTTTACAGAAGTTGAACACCGACAAATTCGAGTTCGACGGCAAGATGGTGTTCAATGCCGACAAGACCATCCTTATATATGTAGTGGCCAATGATGAGGCCATTACGGTGCCCGACACGGTGAAGGTGATAGGTCAGATGGCTTTCATGCAGCATCAAAAGCTCAAAGAGATAACCATCCCTGCTTCTGTTGTGAAGATTGACAAAGAGGCTTTTGCCGAATGCGACAACCTTACCAAGGTGGTGATACCCGCATCGGTAAAGGGTGTTTATGGCTTTGCCTTTTCAGAATGCGACCGCCTGAAGGAAGTTGTTTTTGAGGGTGTGCCCGAGCATTTGGGCAAGAACAGCTTTATAGGCTGTGAGCAACTGCACACCTTCAGGGTGCCCAATGGCAGCGCGCAGGTGTTCAGAAAAGCACTGCATATAATAGACGACCCCGACATACTGGTGATAGAGAAGGACGATCCTATAGAGAAAAAGCACCAGCAAGAAAAAGGTGAGGAAGGAAAAAGCAAGGAACACTAAATAACGATAAAAGGGTTAGGATGAAACAGATGATTAATCATGAGGATTATGTAGACCGCGACGTAAGCTGGATGTACTTCAACCACCGTATTTTGCAGGAGGCTGAGAAGGATGAGGTGCCCCTCTTGGAGCGACTCTCGTTCTTGGGCATATACTCAAACAATCTGGATGAATTCTTCCGTGTGAGGGTTGCTTCGCTTACAAGACTTGTTGAGAACGACAGGCTGGCAAAGTCTGAGAGGCAGGAACTGAAGAAAAACATTAAGACAATCAACAAGCTTAATGCTGAATTCAGTAAGGAATACAACAAGGCAACCAACGAAGTGTTCGAAAGATTGGCCGAACACAAGATACGCCTGATAGACAACACGATGCTCAACGATGAGCAGAAGAAGTGGCTTGAAGATTTTTATTACGACAAGCTCAATGGCTCTACCAACCCTATATGGATGTCGGAAATAGAAAACATCAACACCCTGGAAGACAACCGTATCTACCTGGCCGTCAAGCTCAAGGCCGTTGCCAATGGCAAAACAAAATATGCCATCATCAAAGTGCCTGACAGAATATACGGAAGGTTTATCAAGGTGCCCTCGTCTGACGGCATGGATAACATTATGTATCTTGATGATGTCATCCGATTCTCGCTTCCTCTGATTTTCATCGGTTTCCCTGAATGCAAGTTCGAGGCTTACTCTTTTAAGTTTACCAAGGATGCTGAGATGGATCTGGAGAATGATTCCGATTATTCTACCATAGAAAAAATCTCTATCGGTGTAGACTCCAGAAAGCATGGAGAGCCTGTCAGGGTAATTTATGACGGCAGTATGCCCAAGGATTTGCAGAAGAAAATTATGCACAGGCTCGATCTGAAGGAGCTTGACACCTTGCTCGCTACGGGTAGGTATCAGAATCACAAAGACCTGATGAGCTTTCCTGACTGTGGACATAAGGAGCTGAAATATCCTAAATGGCCACGTTTAATGAAAAAAGAATTTCTGTCAAGACAGAGCATCCTGAATCTGATACGTGAGAAAGACCGCTTTATACACGTTCCTTATCACAGTTTTGATGCCTATATCCGGGTGCTTCACGAAGCTGCCCTGCAGCCCGAGGTGCGTGAAATAAAAACCACCCTCTATCGACTGGCTAAGGATTCCAAGGTGGTGAAGGCGCTTATCTGCGCAGCTCGTAACGGAAAAAAGGTTACGGCTGTGGTAGAATTGCTGGCCCGCTTCGATGAGGAGAGCAACATCAAGTGGAGCAAGCGCATGCAAGAAGAGGGCGTTAACGTTATCTTTGGAGTAGAAGGGCTGAAGATACACTCTAAGCTGCTGCTTATAAAGTCGAAGAAAGGCAACATAGCATGTGTGGGAACGGGCAACTTCCATGAAGGCAATGCCAAGATATACACAGATTACCTGATGATGACGGCCAGACGTGAGATAGTGAACGAGGTGGAGAAAGTGTTCAATTTTATAGACAGGCCTTTCTCGCAGGTTCGTTTCCGCGAGCTTATGGTGTCGCCTAATGCCATGAAGTCGCGCGTGCTCAGACTGCTCGATGCAGAGATACGCAATGCTCGCGAGGGCAAGGAGGCTTGGCTGAAAATGAAGATAAACCACATAACCGATAAGGATGTGGTGGCTAAGCTCTATCAGGCCAGTCAGGCCGGAGTGAAAATAGAAGCCTTGGTCAGGGGTAACTGCTCGGTTGTGCCTGGTATAGAGGGCGTTAGTGACAATATTCGCATTGTGGGCATCATTGATCGATATTTGGAACATGCGCGTATACTGATATTCTGTAATGGCGGTAAGAACAAATATTTTCTTGGTTCTGCCGACTGGATGCCACGCAATCTCGTCAGCCGAATAGAAGTGATGACGCCGGTTTATGACGAAGACCTGAAGCGTGACTTGCTTCGCACCGTGGAATACGGGCTGAAAGATACCACTAACGGCCGAATAGTCGATGGCCATGGGGGCAATGAGTTGCAACAGGGTCCACGATTTCGTTCGCAAGAGGAGCTGTATAAGGCTTACGTCGAAGACGAGAAGCAAAGCCCGATTTTGTAGATTAAGCACATTTTTATGATGAAACCAATAAACTTAGCAGCGATAGACATCGGCTCTAATGGCGCGCGACTGTTGGTGAAGCGCTTTGACGAGAGTGAGCCGGAGTTTGACAAGATACGTAAATTGATGTACATCCGCGTGCCGCTCAGGCTGGGTAAGGATGTCTTCACCTTGGGTAAGATATCCAAGGAGCGCGAAGAGATGATGATAGAGATGATGAAGGGCTACAAGCACTTCATGAAGCTCAACAACGTGGCCAGGTATAGGGCGTGCGCCACATCGGCTATGCGCGATGCCGAAAACGGAAAGAAGGTTATCAAACACATCCGTAAGGCTACGGGAATGGAATTGGAAATCATTCCGGGACAGCAGGAGGCGCAACTGTTGTGCAACAATATTCTTGAGCAAAGCAACTCTAAGAAGGGCAATTTCGCCTATGTAGATGTAGGTGGAGGCAGTACCGAGATATCCTTGCTGCATGACGGAAAACTCACCGAGAGCTGCAGCTATAACTGCGGAACGCTCAGAATGCTGAGCGGAAAAGTGGGCAAAGACACCATCGTGCGCATGAAGCGAATGCTCAGCAACTATGCAGCCGAACACGGAGAGGTGCAGATTATAGGCTCTGGAGGTAATATCAACAGGCTCTTCAGGCTAAGCAACGACAAAACCAAGGGCAAGGTGTTTTCACTGGAAGAGCTGCAACGGCTCTACCTCAAGCTCAAGCCGCTCAGCATAGAGGAGCGTATGGAGCAGTTTGGACTGAAAGAAGACCGTTCTGATGTCATCATTCCGGCTGCTGAGATATTCTTGATTGTTGCCGATGCGCTCAATTGTAAAAGTATATTGGTGCCTAACATCTCTTTGGCCGACTCTATCGTAGATGGCTTGTATAGTGAGATATGTGAGAAAGGAGGAGCCTGAAGGGGCTCTTCTTTTTATGTTCATCTATTTCTCTCCCCAATGCTCAACTATCACTTCCTTGTTAAAGCCACGCAAAGAGCGAAGAGTAAAAACATATTTATAGTCTTTCACGAAGTGATAATTCTGAAAGCTGGCAAACGAGTCTATGCTGTCGCCGTTTATTTTCAGAATAATGTCACCCTGCCTGAATCCGTTCTTATATTGTTTGCTGGTGTGCCTGATGGTGCCAACAACGGCGCGTCCGTGCAGAGGAACGTAGGTTATGTCATCCAACTTGTTGTTTATCAGAATGCTGTCTGAAGCATTGAAGGGCATGAATTTCAGCTTTTTGCGTCTTCCGTCTATCGTGAGCGTGCCATATTGCAGCAACTGTGCGCCTATCTTCGAATCGCCTTGAGTGGTCATGGCATGTACGTCAAGCAAGGACAGCTTGCCCCATGAAATCTTGGGAAAGTGTAAATAAAAAATTAGATTTTCTTTCTCTGCTCCGAAACTACCGATAGCAGATTGTCCCGTTGTGGTCTCTTCTACCAGCTGAGCTACGCGTGCGTCCTTAAAACGTTCTCTGTCGAAGTTCTGCTTATTCATGCTGAACAAATCTTGGGCGCCCAAATCCAGCATCACTGGCTCTTGGTGACTTAGAAAGGTGTTGATATTTATGAATGGAACAAAGCGGCGTAATTTATACTTCACGATATAGCCCGATTCATGATCAAAAAATTTGGGCCTGTCGGTGACAATCAGGTGCTTGGCCCTCATGTCTATCTTCACCAGCAGTCCTTTATTCAGCAGGTCAAAACCTATGATGCCCTCATCGGTATAGTTGCCGTCCATACGTTGCAGCAGCGAGCCTTTATAGTTGCTGATGGTGAGACTTCCCATATTGAAATCGGGAAACCTAACAACCTCTATCGTGTCTCTTTTGCCGTTTGCATCGCGCGAATCCACTTTGCCTATGGGCTCACCGTAAGGCCAGCTCACACCTTCGTATGCCACGCCTTGGCTGGAACCTGTGTCAAAATTCATCAGGTGTTGCCTGCCGTTGATAGTTACGGGAATGTATATCTGCTCATCTTTCACCAAGATGGGTATGGTGTCAACGAAGTCCTTTTGCGACAGGGTGAAGTCCAGACTATATCTATACATCCCGTCGTTAGGCTGGGCGAGCAGCGAGCCAAACGATAAGGCTGCGGTTAATATGAGAAGTATTCTCTTCATTGTTCTTTTGCTTGTTTCGTGCAAAAGTACTTCTTTTTCCCAAAAAGCAGCTGGCAGGCTGTTCCTTTTTTTGTAATGACGTGAGCAGTTTTGTCCATCCGCCTTGCCACAATGCCCCTTTGGCAAGCTGAAAATGCCTGTTTTACATTGCAAGAATGGCCTTTTTACCCCCTTAAATGCGTATTCACAAAAAAATGCCGTAAATCCTATCCCACCCATTCCACCCATTTTGTATGGCGTTATAAATCAGACAGATATACAGCTGCGTGTGGGCAAAAACTTCTCACCCACATCCCACCCAAACCTATAGAGACATTGTACAATAAAATACCACACAAAATGACCTATATACCGTAATTTAAACATTCGATTTACTTTTAACTCTAGGAAGTTTGGAAATATCACTAAATTTGTTTATTTTTGCGACCATGAAGGTTACTCTCTTTAATTTGTTGATATAAGTGTATATAGGATCTACGAAGATACCAGCATTTTTTGAGAAACGGTTACCTTATCTTATCTTTTTAAGATAGCAAACTTTAGTTATGTAATTTGTACGGTTGAGGATGAATACTAAAATTCTCAGAGAAATGTTGGAAAACCGAAGTGGCCACGCTATCACAAGCGCTGCCGACTGCGAGTGGCTTTCCCTTGACTTTACTACAAGGTGCGGGAAGAGCGTCAGCGTCAATACGCTCAAGCGTCTCTTGGGATTTTTGGCTTATGATGGCAAATCATTTCGACAATCCACGCTTGACACCATCGCTGCATACTTGGGTTTTAGAGATTGGAAAGAAGCAGAAAGTGCAGCGAAGAACAAAGTGTCTGCCTTTGGTCACAATCCAGCCATCTTAGATGTTGATCAGCTCGCCAAGGGCGACGTGGTCAGCGTAACCTATGCACCCGATCGTCAGATTGTTTTTGAATATTTAAGCGATGGAAAATTTGTCGTCTCTAAAAGTCTAAACAGCAAACTGTGCGTCGGTGATGTCGCACAAATTCGGCAGTTTGTCCTTGGCTATCCGTTGTTGGTCGTTGAGACCCTACGCGAGGGCCGTTCGCTTGGTGCCTACACCGCCGCGAAGATCGGCGGGCTCACCACCATCGATTGCCAACACAAAGAAAAATGATGATAACTGATGATGTTTCCGCTTTCTCCGGTCCACTGGACCGTGTAACGTCGCAGGAACAACTGTATCTCAACGGCTCGACCTGCCAAACTTATATTGTGCGCGTCTATGGGAAACTCCACTTCAAGAAGCAACTCAAGCCCGAATATAAAGGCATGCCGCAATATGTCGAGGCTTTTAGAAAAGAGTTTGAGGTGGGCTATCGCCTCAACCATCCGGCTTTGCCACGCTATGTAGCCCTGGGCGACGAAGACGGATACCCCTACATCTTGGAGGAATATATCGACGGTGACACGCTGACCGACTTTCTTGCCGCCAATCCTTGTTATTTCCATTCTCGCCCGCATGCCGACCGGCTGATTGACGAGCTTCTTTCCGCATTTTCTTATCTTCATCATCACCAGGTGCTCTTTCTTGATCTGAAACCCGACAACGTGATGATCACCTCGGTAGACCGGCAACTGCGACTTATCGACCTTGGCGGTTGCCACACCGACAGCTTTGTCGGAACGGAAGAAACGACAAAAGCATTCTCACCCGGCAGGAACGCCAACGACGCTGCCCAACTCCACGGCAAGCTGTGGGAGCCTTCATTTGATATCTTTCTCATCGGGCGCCTGCTGCAGGAATGCAGGGTTCCACATATATATAATAAGGTGATCGCGAAATGTCTGAAGGACGATCCGCGGGAACGCTACGACAGTGTGGACAGTATGAAGAAGGCGATTGGGGCCTTGCGTCGTCGGCTGACGTTTTATAAGGTGTCGATGGTAGTAACGGTGGTTGCATGCCTCGCAGCCGTCTTGTCTTTGCTCATTCCGGCGGGACCGAAGGAGCTGAGGCCGCAGGAAACCACCGAAAAGACTGAAACGTCACAGCCTCTCAGGGCTCCCGAAAGAGTGTTAACAGCGAAAGAAGTAAAACAAACGAAGATGATGGAGCCGAAGCCTTCACTTCGGGCCAACAACGGCAAGGCCGAAACAACGACAGCCGAAGCACGGATGACCAGAGAACTACAACATAATATGGACTTTGCCTATAAGAAATATATCGCGCCTCTATCCAAAGACTCGCTCCGTGACGTCGATTGTCTGCACAAACATGTTGCCATGTATATGGACTGTGTCAATTCAGAGATAAAAAGACTCAAGAATAAATATACTGACCTGCAACCCCAAACCATTGACACGAGGTTTGCCGAAATCTACAGCCGCACCGTGATGCCGATTGTGGAAAGCTGCGGCAGCGAGGAGTAAAAGGTTACTGCTAACATTTCTCCCAAGAAGTGATCGCTTATTTGGCAAGAATTTGACAGCTTGCCCACTATTTCCGTGTTTGGACAATTTGGATGAGAAAAGCCTTGTGCGTGCGCCATGTTTAAGTTATTTTTGTAGAAAAATAAAAAAATTGGCTCACAATGGAACGACTTTCAAGATTAATACCTATCTTTGCACTGCCGGCTGGTAACAGTCGGCGACATCGAGGAGAGCTAATCAGCTTTGACCCGCCAGAGAATCTGCAAAATTCAATGTATAAGGGTGAGAAGTTAGAAAAGCGTCCCTCCTATAGCTTGTATATTCTGCAATGGCGTAATGGCCATGGCCCTATATACTCTATAGATGTGGGCCAACTTTCATTCTTACTTATACGGGTATTGCAGAACCTTCTGGCTAAGGATGCTGAGAAGGTCCACACTCTTTGTCTGCCTTAACGTCAACTATAGAAAGATAACATAAAAAGAAGGAGCAATGAAGAAATACATCCTTACCACTGTAAACCCAAGCATCAACTTGAACTAAAATAATTTATCTAATAATACAACAAGTATGAGAAAACTAACAAGAATCTTTCTTTTGGCACTCATGGTCAGTGTATGCCAAACAGCCTTTGCTCAAACGTTTAAAGGCGACCCCTATTCGTGGGGAATGCAATTTTTTGAGAACAAAGAATACAAAAAGGCGGTGAATAGTTTTCGAGATGGCGCGAATCAAGGTGATCCCAGAGCTTTGTTCTATTTAGGTAATTGCTATCTTGATGGTTACGGCGTGGAAAAGGATGCCCAGGAGGCCGTCAAGTGGTATCGAAAAGCGACCGAAAAACATTATGCCCCCGCACAGGCCTTTTTGGGACTTTGTTACGACGAAGGGAATGGCGTGGCTCGAGACCCCCAAGAAGCCGCTAAGTGGTTCCAAAAAGCGGCTGCGCAAGGGTATGCCCCTGCGCAGCACCGTTTGGGCGTCAAATACCAGACCGGTAATGGTGTACCACAGGATCAACAAAAGGCCGTCAAGTTGTTCCGAAAGTCGGCTGAACAAGATTTTGATGACGCGCAGCTCGATTTAGGAATATGCTACCTAAATGGCACAGGGGTGGCCAAGAACTTACAGGAAGCGGCGATGTGGTTCAAGAAGGCGGCAGAGCAAAATAACGCCAAGGCGCAATATTGCCTGGGTTACTGTTACGCACAAGGCTGGGGAGTAGCCCAAGATAATAATACAGCGGTGAAGTGGTTCTTGAAAGCGGCCAAGCAAGGAAATACCGATGCTCAAAACTGTATAGGCATATGTTATTTGAATGGTGCCGATGACCCGCAGAAAGCCTTTAAGTGGTTTCAAATGGCTGCCGAGAATGGCAATGCCGGAGCTCAGAACAATTTGGGCTATTGCTATATGAATGGCATTGGCGTGAAAAAAGATCTACAGGAAGCAGAAAAATGGTTTCAGAAAGCAGCGGCTCAAGGAAATAATGACGCAAAGAACAATCTGGAGAATATGCATAAACAATAAATGATATATAATATGGAAAAGAAAATCTTTAGCCTGATAATCGCTCTGATGACCATGCTGCTGGCCTTGCCGACAATGGCTCAGAGCACTTCACAAACCCCAGCGGAAAGGCTGTTCGCAAGATATTACGATCATCATTCACCGTCGGTTCGTGTAATAAACTTGAACAAGGAAGGCATCAAGAAACTGTTTAGTGGCACAACAGAGGAGGCAAAATACAAAATCATTATTAACCACACTACATCTGCCACCATTCTGTTTTTCTCCTCCCCTGGTACAGAGCTTGTCTCTAAAATTCAACAAGATATTAGTGGATTAAAGAATGCGGGGTACACCAAAGATCCAACAGAGGAAGCAAGCTATTATCTTGTTAAAAACGACAGAGTAGTGGAACAGATAGGCATGGAACAAGAAAATGGTAACGTTATGATACTCATCACCAAATGTGATATCCAGAAGAATGAATTTGAAGCAATAAATAATGTAGCTGAATAGGAAATACCTACAAGTAAAGATTGGGAGGAACAAGAAGATGGTAAAAAAGGATGTTTGCAAGAATGGATGCATCTGCTTTTTACATGTTATAACTGAAATACATAAATATAAAATAATTTGCAGATAATTATAGAAGATAAGATGTCAAGTATGAAAAAACATTTGTTTTTAATCCTGTTGCTGTTGGTATCCTTGAGCGTCTCTGCCAAGAAGTACAAGTTCAACATCAACCATTCCTGTCAAGTAGAAATTGTGCGTGTAGCCCAACAAGGCATGAAATACCTCAAGGCATGGGGCGTGGCGGGCAATGCCGACAAAGCCATGGACCAGGCCATGCAAGACGCGGTGGCAGCCTGCCTCTTCACGGGCGTTGAGGGCAACCAGATTGCCGGCAAAATACCGCCGATCACTTCCGGCCGCGACGCGTATGAGGCGCACAAAGCGTTCTTTGACCAGTTCTTCACCAAAGGCGAGTTTCTCAACTATGTGAAGAATGTTAACTCCGGCTATCCCACCGGTGAGAACAATATCGCTACCAAGGGCGGCCGTAAGGTGGGCATCTATGTCGTCGTGATGTACGACAACCTGCGGCAACTGTTGGAGAAGGAGGGTATCGTCAAGAGTCTGAACAGTTACTTCTAACAGGTATCCGGGCAGGGCGCGGCTTTTTGACAGCCCGCGTCTCGCAAGAAAACAATCATGGAAAGTTTAACCAAAAAGACACAGTAAGTATACACATGAAGAAACTTTTATTCTCTATTGCGGCATGTCTGTTCACCCTCTTTTCCGCGGCACAGACCACTACCCAGCCAACGGGCGAGCGCAAGGCCCAGAAACCTATTATCATGGTAGTGCCGGAAAAAGCCTGGTGCATCAATAATGGTTTTGTGAAGAGCAGTGATCCTAAGTCGCCCGATTATGAAAAAGCTTTGCTCAACGACGATGTGCTCAACGTCATCACGAAGATGGGTGGCATCATGCAGGAGCGTGGCTATCCGTTGAAGAACCTGCAGAGTGCGCTCGACGAACTGAAAAACGAGTCGGCCATGGACATGGTGCTCACCTCCAAAGCTGATGGTGAAATACAGGAGGATGACTTGGACAAGCTTACCCGTGTGGCCCAGGCCGACATCCTGGTCAGCATAGCCTTTACCCGTCAGAATGTAGGACCGCGCCAGCAGGTCGAGTTTCGTGTCACCTCCATCGACGCGGCCACAAACAAGCAGATAGGTGGTGAAACAGGGCGCAGCTCTGCTTCAGGCGCACCGATCAGTGCCTTGTTGGAAGAGTCGGTGTTGGGCTTCATGGATAATTTCACGGCAAGCATCCAGCGGCATTTTGAGGATTGTATGACTAACGGCCGCGAGGGATCGGTCGTGTTCAAGATTGCTTCCGACTGTCCGCTTACCTTTGAGTCGGACGTGACGTTGAACGGTGAGACGGGTGAGCTAAGCGATGCCATCGATTATTGGATGAACGAGAACTCTGTCAACGGCTCCTATACGGAGGCTGGCAAGACCCGCACGCGGTTGGCTTTCGAGCAGGTACGCTTCCCGCTTTTCGGCAAGTCAAAGTTCGGCGGTAAGCAGAAAGCCATCAATATGGAGCAGTTTGTCAAGTCCATCTCTTCTTTCCTGGCTCCTTTTGGTCTTTCTGTCTCCACAACTCCGGTCGGTATCGGCCGCGCCTATGTGGTCTTGGGAGGAAAATAAGCGTTGCAAGGAGACAAATCGATTAAAAACAAAAACAGACAAACTATGTTTAGCAAGATAACTTCTGTTTTACTGTTGCTGTCATTGTGCCTTGCTACATTCGCGCAGACAGCCAAGGATGTGGGAGCCATCTGCCTGAATCCCTACATTCCGGAGGCCGAGGGACTTGGTCCGCAAACCTCTAAGATGGTGAGAAACAAGCTCGTACAGGCGGCTACGGCCAGTGGTATGTCGGGATCGGGCTTCGACGACCGTTTCGTCATCACCACGCACATCCAGATCCTCGACATATCAGAGACGCAGACCTATCCGCAGAAGACGGTCCTCAAGGCCAACATCGGTGTCTACGTAGGCGACGGCCTCGACGGTACGCTCTTCTCCAGTTATATCATGGAAGCCAAAGGCTTAGGCGATGACAAAGACCAGGCCATAGCCGCGGCTGTCAGGAAAATCAATCCTAACGCACCTGAGCTACAGGCCGCCATCCAGAAAGGCAAGGAGAAAATCATGGCTTACTACGACCGTATGGCTCCGCAGATTGTGAGTAAGGCTGAGGCGACGGCGGCCTCGGGCAACTACGATGATGCCATCACGATGCTACTGGCCATTCCCATGAGCAACAAAAGCTATACAGCTGCGCAACGATTAGTGGGGCAATATAGCCGTACGGCCCTCGACGCTAAGAACCTCACCGTCGTGGCCCGGGCACGCAGTGCCTGGAGTGCCAATCCCACAGAGGAAGGCGCTGCCGAAGCTCAAGCCATCCTCGACGGACTCGATCTGCCATCACCGAAGGTACAGGCAGAGGTCCAGAAGCTTAGCGGAGAGATGGCAGCCCGGCTCAAAGCTGTCAGTGACCGCGAATACCGGTTGGAAGTGAAGAAAGCTAACGACGAGAAGGAAGTAGCCATTGCCACTGTCAACGCAGCGGCTTCCGTGGCCAGAGCCTATTACGCCAACCGACCCAAAGTCGTTTATCATATCCATTGGTGGTAAACGAAAGCACTTGCCGATTTTGATTATAACGTTAAATCAATAAAGAATGAAAAAGAACAAATTAGGTATGCTGCTTCTCATAGGAGCAGCAGTAATGGTTGCCTCGTGCTCCAAGTCAGACGACATGGAGGTCTTTGTGGGCGACAACTTCAACGCGGAGGCCCAGGCGATGAAGGCCTCGCTCGACACGATGTCGTTTCCCACCGCCAAAGACTGGAACGAAAGCATGGTATCAAGTCCCCTGCTCTTGCACATGATGGCCGATGGATTTACCAAGAACAATTATGGCCAGGACGGCCGCTATTATGGCTATGTCGACTTAGGGCTCTCCGTGAAATGGGCTACGAGCAATATCGGCAGCATGCTCGACAAGGACAGCAACCCCATGACATGGGAGGAATACTATAACGAGCGGATCAAGGACATCAAGCCCGTCGAGAAGCCGATCATTGCTCAGGCCGTCCATGACACTTATCCTTATGTTGAGCCTTTCGACGAATATAAGAAGAATGCCGTCAGCATCACCACGCTGCGGCGCCAGTATGAGGCTTATAAGAGCTATTGCGAGCTGATGACCAATGCGTTCCATTCTGCCGTAGTCTCTTACAATACCTATCTCATGAACTACAACAGTTTCAAAGACTCTCATTTCACGGGTACCATCATGTACTGGGGCAGCAGCGACTATGCCGGCGTTATTGGCGGCGCCCCGGACAATATCGCAGGCGACAAAGACTACGATGTCTGTACAAGAATAAACGACGGGTGGCAGATGCCGACAAAGGCACAATGGGAGGAACTCGTCAGCAAATGTAAATGGGAGGAACACGACTCTTATTTCATCGTCACAGGACCCAATGGCAAGAGCATCGTCCTGCCAAAGGACAACAACATGGGATACCTCACCTCGGAGCGTGTTAAAGACACCAACTCCAACACTTGGAAATACTACAAGGTCGATACCAAGACCAAGAAAGTAAGTCTCTACAGTGACAGAAGCGGCATGGTCCGCCCCGTATATACAAAATAACCGTTCTTACCAATAGATATCTACAATGAGTAAACTAAAATATATCTTTTTCGTGGTGCTGTTGTGCCTGGTATCTGCCAACACATCAGCCAAGAAACGAGTGTTCTACGATTCAAAGAGTAACCTCGCCGGTATTGCCGGTGACTATATGAGTCTGTCGAGGGAGAATAAGTTCTTCCCGATTATTGTCAACATCGACATCCCCCGTCTCTCCGATCCTAAAGAGTTGGAGAAATACCTCAATGACAACAATTATGGCAAGGCCATGCTCGACTACCTTTTCTTGTACCACGACGGAAAGCTCAGTGACGAGCGCCTGCAGCAGCTCGCCATGCACAACATCTTGTTGGCTGACCGTGAGAAGGCACAGGTGGGACTGCTCGGGGCCGAGAATATCCTTAAAGAGGACTATCTGCCGATCTTGAAAAACTGCTTCGTCTTCGTTACCGTGCCCAAGAAGAAGGGTGGCTACAAGATGAACCAGTGGATGGTGTTCAAGGCTCAGATTGATGAGGAGACGCTCAACGAAGTGTATAACTGCTGGAACGACTCCGCTAGATACAATCAGATCAAGGTTCCAATGAAGTTCGTAGAGAGTGGTAAATGCAAATTCGAATTCGCTGAGTCGAATGTCAATGCCAAGACACGCCGCCGCATCTCGCGCAAGGTGCCGGAGCTGGCCATCCGCGGACAGGTCATCAACCGCAGTCCCTTCATGACCAATATCGGCACCAAAAATGGCCTGTCCAACAGCACGAACGTGGCCATCTACCGTGCCCGGGAGAAGCATGGTAAGATGTATTCTACACGAGTAAGTACCACGAAAGCATGCGCCCTTACCGATTCTACAGCCTGCCTCTATACCTTCGCCGGTGGCCAGGCTTCCTACAAGAAAGGCGACGTGGCCGTGTATGAGCCTTGTCGGAATACGAGCCTTGCGGTCACGGGCAACTACATGGATCACAGCTATGGCATCAACCTGACCTATGACCGTCGCCTGAAGCTGAGCAAGAGCGGCATGTCGCAATACTTCATGATGATGGCCGGGGTAGGAGGATATGAGAAGATGAACAAGCGGCTCTATGCCACCAACAACGGGGCCGTGGTCTACAGTCCGACTCTTTTTGATCTTGGACTCGGCTACGGTGTGGGCTTCGAGATCGCTCACAGCATCGAACTGCAGCCTTACATCATGGGACAGGCGGAATGTGCCTACTTCAAGAACAAGATGAAGTCGGTCAACGACGAGAAAACCGGCAACTTGGACGACGACAATCCGAAGTATGACAAGGACGCCACCTCTTTCTCCGTGAGAATGCCGGTAGGCTTGAGGCTCAATGTCAATATCGTCTATCCTTTGCAGCTGGTACTCGGAGCGGAATATATTGTCAACTTCAAGATATCGAAAGATGATAAGGAGACTATCAATGATCCACAGAAGTTCTTCTTCGATCCCACAGGTTACAAACGCGACGGACTGAATCTATATGGTGGTCTTAGATTCAACTTCTAAGCAACAGAATAGTAAATTATTAAGGCTGGTTCTATAAATTAGGCTGATAGAAAAATCGATAAAGTGCAGTTGTCGTTTCGGTCGTCTTCTGCATCTATCGGTCTCAACACGTCAAGTCTCATCGGTCGTGTAGCCCGCTACACTCCCTCTTCAACTTATGTTTTGAGTCCCGATAGCTTGCCCAACCTTTTCGATAAGCCAAATGAGCAGAGCCAAGCTCGCTTGCGCTCTGCCATGGCGAGAAAAGGTGGGCGTAAGCCCAATACGACTCGACCTAATTTATAGAACCAGCCTAAAAGGTTACTGCTAACATTTCTCCCAAGAAGTGATCGCTTATTTGGCAGGAATTTGACAGCTTGCCCACTATTTCCGTGTTTGGACAATTTGGATGAGAAAAGCCTTGTGCGTGCGCCATGTTTAAGTTATTTTTGTAGAAAAATAAAAAAATTGGCTCACAATGGAACGACTTTCAAGATTAATACCTATCTTTGCACTGCCGGCTGGTAACAGTCGGCGACATCGAGGAGAGCTAATCAGCTTTGACCCGCCAGAGAATCTGCAAAATTCAATGTATAAGGGTGAGAAGTTAGAAAAGCGTCCCTCCTATAGCTTGTATATTCTGCAATGGCGTAATGGCCATGGCCCTATATACTCTATAGATGTGGGCCAACTTTCATTCTTACTTATACGGGTATTGCAGAACCTTCTGGCTAAGGATGCTGAGAAGGTCCACACTCTTTGTCTGCCTATGAGTGAAATGTAAAATCGAATGCGTGCCGACGACAGGTTTGCTAACTAATTTTAATATATCATATTATGAAAACAAGAACAATCCAGCTTTTCTTGCTTCTCCTTTGCTGTTTTGCCTTCACCGCTTGCGACAGCAACAAGAGCAAGATTGAAGAGAAAGTCAAACAGTTTACAGAGGCCTTGAAAACAAAGGATGTGGCTACCATCTACGACATGTACCCCAACTCCAAGCTGGCCAACCACATGACGCTGACCACCAACGTGGCACCGGGCGACTTGGAAGTGGTGAAGGACGAGGTTACAGGTAACTACACAGCCAACTTCAAGAACGCACGTGACCAGAAGCTTATCTTCAAAGTGACGGGCAAAGACACCTATCAGATCATCGACTCCTACGGCTTCTTCGACATCGAGCCGCTGTACTCCGATCTCGCCGTCAAGTCGGGCGTGCCGTTGAAGAAGCTCTCCGACCAGAAGCTCAAGGAACTCTTCAAAGACGGCGGACCCTTCCTCTCCTTTATCAAGAACAAGTATGGCGGGCTGACGGATATTAACCTGTACTTCTATGACGGCATGTGGACAAGCATGAACAACTGGACAAGCTTGCAAATACAGCACAATGTCCGTAACGACGGAGATTTCCCCGTAAAAGGATCCGACTATGATGTAGTCTTCAACTTCTATGATACTGATGGTGTGGCACCTCAAAGTTCAAAAACTATGGATGGTGTGGACTTGGCTCCCGGAGAGTCCTTCACCTATACCTTCCAAATCAACTCGTACCTTAGTACTGCCTATAACCACACTTTAGCCTGGACAGTATACTTCAACCAGAAAGGTGGAGGAACGATGAAGGACATCATGAAGAAGGCCAAGTTCACAGGTCAGGAATACAGTGAGTTCTTACAACAGCAGACTAAGGAAAAGTCGAAAAGCAAGAAAGCACCTAAAAAGTAGAAAATAGCTATGAGAAAACTATTGTATTTTGCAATGGCACTGGTTGCCATCAGTATGACCTTCTCCTGCAATTCCAAGGAGAAGCAGATCCGCGAGCAGCAGATTGCCGACTCGCTCAAGAAAGACTCCATATTCCGGCAGCATCAGGCCGACTCCATCGCCAAGGCGAAAGAAGAGGCTGAACTCAATGATGAGAAGATAGAGTTCCTGAAAAGCATGTACAAGAACGTGGTTTATCCCGAGGATGTAGGTCCGTCTTCTGACTATGCTGGCAAACTTGTGAAGCATATCTCGCCCAAGGTCATCAAAGCCATGACGGATTACGACGACGGTATGGATGCAGAGTATAGTGCTCCAGGTCCTAAACTTTATCTTCTCGGTGACGAGGGCGACTACGAGGGCGGTCCGAAGATTACCATTACCTATCTTGGCGACAACTGGTTCAAGGTGAACATCAGCGACCACACCACCGTGAAGATTCGTGTGGAGAGCGAGCCCGACGATGACGAGTCGTTTATGATTACCGGACTGGTAAACAAGGACTATGGCATCAATGTAAAATAGCATTCTTAATCTAAAATTACAGATATGAAAAACCTTAAAAGTATTTTTCTCTTGGCAATCATGTTTATTGCTTGCCAAACAGTGCTTGCTCAAACCGACAAGGGCATTGAGTATTATAATAACAAGGACTACGCTAATGCAGTCAAGTGCTTCCAACAGGCTGCAGAGCAGGGAGATGCAATATCACAGAACTATATGGGTGAATGCTATTTCTACGGTAATGGCGTAACTAAGAACCTTCAGGAAGCGGCGAAGTGGTACCGGAAAGCGGCTGTACAAGGTAATGCTAACGCTCAAAACAGCTTGGGCTATTGCTATGAAAACGGTGAAGGGGTGACCAAGGATCTGCAAGAAGCCGTGAAATGGTACCGGAAAGCAGCTGAGCAAGGTTATGCCAATGCACAACGTCATTTGGGCTATTGCTATAACTATGGTGAAGGGGTGACCAAGGATCTGCAAGAGGCAGTGAAATGGTACCGGAAAGCAGCTGAGCAAGGTGATGCAGTCGCACAATATAATCTGGGCAATAGCTATGCCTTTGGTGAAGGCGTGACCAAGAACTTCCAAGAGGCAGTAAATTGGTACCGGAAAGCGGCTGAGCAAGGTGATGCCGATGCACAATATAATTTGGGCGTTAGTTATTACGATGGCGAGGGTGTGCCCAAGAACTTCCAGGAGGCAGTGAAATGGTACCGGAAAGCGGCCGAGCAAGGTAATGCCGCTGCACAATATAATTTGGGTGGTTGTTATTATTGTGGCAATGGGGTGACCAAGAACTTCCAGGAGGCAGTGAAATGGTACCGGAAAGCGGCTGAGCAAGGTGATGCCGATGGCCAAACCGCTTTGGGCAATTGCTATTATGATGGCGAGGGTGTGACCAAGAACTTTCAGGAGGCAGTGAAATGGTACCGGAAAGCGGCTGAGCAAGGTGATGACGTAGCACAAAATAATTTGGGCAATCGCTATTATAATGGCGAGGGTGTGACCAAGAACTTCCAGGAGGCAGTGAAATGGTATCAAAAAGCAGCAGAGCAAGGTTATGACTTAGCACAAAATAATTTGGGCGATTGCTATTATAATGGCGAGGGCGTGACCAAGAACTTCCAGGAGGCAGTGAAATGGTACCAGAAAGCGGCTGAGCAAGGTAACGACGATGCACAATATTCTTTGGGATGGTGTTATTATCATGGCCAGGGCGTGACCAAAGACTTCCAGGAAGCAGTAAATTGGTACCAGAAAGCGGCTGAGCAAGGTAATGCCGATGCACAAAATAATTTGGGCAATAGATATGCCTTAGGCGAGGGTGTTTCCAGAAGTTCACAAGAGGCCGTGAAATGGTTTCGGAAAGCGGCTGAGCAAGGTAATGCCGATGCACAATATAATTTAGGCTATAGCTATCTCCATGGTGATGGCGTTGACGAGAACTACACCTTGGCAGTGAAGTGGTTTCGGAAATCTGCACTTAAGGGCAATGCCAACGCACAATGTAGTTTAGGCTATTGCTATGAAATGGGGTATGGAGTAACTAAGAATTATCAAGAAGCCGTGAAATGGTATAGAAAATCTGCAGGGCAAGGTAATACTACAGCGCAACGTAATCTGGCTAATTGCTATGCTTATGGTAGGGGCGTTCCAAAAAATCAGGCAAAAGCTGACTACTGGTATCAGAAAGCAAATGAAGGAGAATAATACCAAAAATATCCATCCGTTGTCTATGTACGCAATGGACGTGTGTCGGCACTGAAGTGGTAATGAAAAAAAAGTCATGTGACATATATAATTAAAATGATTACAAGAAATGAAAACGCCAATGGATTACGAACTTGAATACATGGAGTGCTTGTTCGACAGTATCAAGAGCAAGAAGACAGAGAGCTATGTCATCCATCGTATCTGGAACAAGCTAGATGACGACCGCGTGCGGTTCGTCACTCAGCAGAAGATTACCCTGCCAAATGGTAAATATGCTTTGGCCGACTTGTACCTTCCTCAGTTGAACATCTTTGTCGAGGTCAACGAGCCATATCACGATAAGCAGAAAGCCCAGGATAAGTATCGCAATGAAACGATTGTAGAGCTCACAGAGGCTGACCAATTTATCATTGAATGTGGAAAAGGTACGGACAAGTGCGAGTGGAAGTCTTTGTCAGAGATCCATCAGCAGATTGATGAGTGTGTAACGTTTATCAAGAAGCGGATAACTGCCATAGGCAACCAACTCAAACCCTGGAGCATTAGCGAAAGCCTTACGGTTGAGTTCCACAAGAATAAAGGCTATCTCAAAGTAGGTGATCATGATGCCTTGCGGACGATCGATGACATCTGCAGGTTGACAGGTGGAGTAAAGCGAGATCGTGGATTTCTAAGAGCTGGAACAGCAGGACTTCCCCAACATCCCGATATGGAACTTTGGTTTCCACGTGTTAACAACAGAAGCAACTGGCTGAACGAGAAGAGTGGAGACGGTCAAACCATCTACGAGTCAAATACAAAGGATCCGAAAAAGAACTATGATCATATTGAGGACTCTATTAAGAAGAATCTTCAACGTGTCACGTTCTTTAAGTTCAAAGACAACCTTGGTATTGAGAACTATTTCTTCCTTGGCATCTTCCGCATTGATGCTGAAGCAAGCCGCAAAGACAAGAAATGCGTTTGGAGAAGAGTCAGTACTGAATACAAACTGTGACTTGGTAAGATCTAAGACCACACGACTAAGACATTCGCCGTAGAATCCTACTTAGGTCAAGGTTGTGTCATCGATGAAGTGTGGTGTATCAAAATTCTGGTTCATCCTCTTTTTCGTATTATTTTTTAAAACAAAGCCTCGACTTTCACAAGCCGGGGCTTTGTCATATCACAAAAATTTAGTATCTTTGTGGTATAAACGATTTACATGGCAAAAGTACACTTTCGGGATTACAATCCCAAACAAATTATCCTTTTTCCTCAACGTCTTGACAAAGATATTGCGGAAAACGACCCCGTCCGCATTGTAGACACCATAGTGGACCAGCTCAAGCTGGGTAATTTCCGCAAGCTATACCGAGAGCGCGGGCGCAGTCCTTACCACCCCAAGATGATGCTCAAGGCAATTCTTTACGGTTACATGAACAATATCTATTCATGCCGCAAGATAGAGAAAGCCCTGAAGCGTGACATACATTTTATATGGCTGGCAGGCTACGAACAGCCGGACTTCAACACCATCAACCGTTTCCGCAACAGGGTGAAG
>SAMEA3663054__coassemble_522_pt1 | contig 41183 bp, 35 predicted proteins | sample SAMEA3663054__metabat2_low_PE_005 | metagenome-assembled genome bin SAMEA3663054 (sample SAMEA3663054) | pig gut metagenome | biome: pig gut; feature: pig-associated habitat; material: faeces | place: France | collected 2012 | reverse complement strand
TGTGGGGTAAGGGAATATTGAGGGTTGCAGTGGGGATTTCTACCTCAATTTATCTGCTAATTCAGTAAGAGAGGGCATGTACACGCAAGAAGGACGTTGAAGGGCTTAGTTGCGGATTTGAGGATATAGTGTTTTTAAAGTTCGTCCGTTAAGGTTTTCCCGGCCATCCCGACCGATGAGTTGCTTGCTTTGCCCCTGCTGTAGTATGGGGCTTAGGGTGCTGCATGGCGGCCTTGCGAAGCGGCTCCAGAAGTGTTGCTTTGCAAAAGCGCCCTTTTTACGTTGCAAAATAGGCCTTTTCGGCTTGCGAAATAGGCATTATTGGCTTGCAAAAGTGCCTATTTGGGTGAGACGATAGCATCAGGGCGTGCTCCAGTAGCGATTACATAGCCTCTTAATGGCGCGCAACCCGCTGCTTTTCAGAGCGTTGCAAGCCTTTCCTTATTGGCTTTTCAGATGCCTTCTTCAGCCTTGTCTTCAGCGGCTTCTTGCGCCCGTTTGCGCTCATCCAGTTTCTGGAAGTCCTTCTGCTCCAGCTTGAAGTCGGTGCCAAGATATTTCTCTTTGACAATCTTATTGGCCGCCAGCACCTCCGGCGTGCCGTGAAAGAGAATCTTACCTTCGAAGAGCAGGTAGGCGCGGTCGGTGATATTGAGCGTCTCATGCACGTTATGGTCGGTTATAAGTATGCCTATGTTGCGGAATTTCAGCCTCCACACGATGTGCTGAATATCCTCTACGGCAATCGGGTCAACGCCCGCGAAGGGCTCATCCAACATGATGAACTTAGGGTCTATGGCCAGACAGCGCGCTATCTCGGTTCGCCTGCGCTCGCCACCCGACAGCCTGTCGCCCTTGTTCTTGCGCACCTTGCCCAGTCGGAACTCGGCGATGAGGCTCTCAAGCTTGTCCAATCGCTGCTGATGCGTGAGCTTTGTCATCTCAAGCACGGCCATGATATTGTCTTCCACGCTCATTTTGCGGAACACACTGGCCTCTTGCGGCAGGTAGCCTATACCTGCTCGCGCCCGCTTATACACGGGGTAGGAGGTTATCTCCTTGTCGTTGATGAACACATGTCCCTCGTTGGGCACGATGAGACCCGTGGTCATGTAGAACGATGTGGTCTTGCCGGCGCCGTTGGGGCCCAGCAATCCCACTATCTCACCTTGCTTTACGTTGAACGACACGCCGTTCACCACGGTGCGCTTGCCATATCTTTTCACCAGTCCTTCGGTGCGCAGCTCCATGTGTTGGGGCTCTTCCTGCACCGGATTCACTACTTGTGTTTCGCTCATATCGTTGATTTTAATGTTGCAAAATTAGCAAAATAAACTTTAATATCCTCTATTATTGATAAAACTCTTCATTATATTGCAGTTTTTAGCTTATTTTTCGTTACTTTTGCAGGCATGTTATTACACAAATGGCTTACCACTTTTGGCAAATACCTCATCCTGATGGGGCGCACCTTTTCGCGGCCTGAGCGCATGAGGATGTTCATGCGTCGCTACGTTAAGGAGATGTTGCAGCTCGGAGTAGACTCTATCGGCATCGTGCTGCTCATATCGTTCTTCATCGGAGCCGTTATTTGCATACAGATAAAGCTCAATGTGCAGAGCCCCTGGATGCCTCATTGGGTGTCGGGCTACGTCACGCGTGAGATTATGTTGCTGGAGTTTTCGTCGTCTATCATGTGCCTCATACTCTCCGGAAAGGTGGGTTCCAACATTGCCTCTGAGCTGGGCACCATGCGTGTAACGCAGCAGATAGACGCCCTGGAGATTATGGGTGTCAACTCGGCAAGCTATCTCATCCTGCCCAAGATTATGGGGCTCATCACCATTATGCCCTTCCTGGTCATCTTTTCAAGCGCCACGGGCATCATAGGAGCCTATGCCACGGCCTATCTGGCCAATATCATCACGCCCGAAGACCTCACTGCGGGCCTTCAGCATGACTTCAATCCGTGGTTCATGTACATGAGTATCATCAAGAGCTTGTTCTTCGCCTTCATCATATCAAGCGTTTCTGCCTACATGGGATATACCGTTAAGGGCGGCTCGGTGGAGGTGGGCAAGGCGTCGACCGATGCTGTGGTGTGCTCAAGCGTGCTCATCTTGTTCAGTGATGTGTTTCTCACCCAAATCCTTTCATAACAATGATAGAAGTTAAACACTTATATAAGTCGTTCGGCGACAAGGAGGTTCTGCACGACATCAGCACAGTTTTCGAGGACGGAAAAACCAATCTTATCATCGGACAGAGTGGTGCCGGAAAGACTGTTCTCATGCGAACCATCGTGGGGCTGCTCACTCCCACCCAGGGCGAAGTGCTGTATGACGGCCGCAGCTTTTACGGACTGCGCAAGAAGGAGCGCATACTCATGCGCCGGGAGATGGGTATGATATTTCAGGGAGCGGCGCTCTTCGACTCGCTCACCGTGCGTGAGAACGTGCAATTTCCGCTGGATATGTTCTCTGACATGACGCTGCGCGACCGTGAGAAGCGTGCCCTGGAGTGTCTGGACCGTGTGAACCTGACAGGTGCTGAGGATAAGTATCCGGGCGAGATAAGCGGTGGCATGCAGAAGCGTGTGGCCATTGCACGCGCCATAGTGATGAATCCAAAGTATCTTTTCTGCGATGAGCCTAACTCAGGACTTGACCCTAAGACCTCACTCGTGATAGACAGCTTGCTGACGAGCATCACCCGCGAGTTTAATACCACCACCATCATCAACACACACGACATGAACTCGGTGATGGGAATAGGCGAGAACATCATCTTTATATGCGATGGAAGAAAGGAATGGCAGGGCAACAAGGAAACGGTTATCAGCTCACACAACAAGAAGCTCAACGATCTTGTCTTTGCCTCCGACCTCTTCAAGCGTGTGAAAGAGGTGGAGCTGGAAGACGATAAGAAGAGCAAATGAGCTCCACGTGGCGACAATCAGCGGCTGCGGCGCACCTACTCAGACAACTAGCAAATCAACATAAACATGAAGAAACAAACACAGGCCATTCACGTCCCTTTTAAGCGGCGTGACGCTTATGATGCTCTCAGCATGCCAATCTATCATGCTGTGGCTTACGAATTCGACACTGCCCAGACTATGAGCGATGCTTTCTGTGGCAGAATAGACGCTCCTGACTACTCAAGAGTAGAAAATCCAACCGTAACTCACTTCGAAGACCGTGTCAAAGCGCTCACCGGGGCCAAGAACGTGGTGGCTCTCAACTCCGGTATGGCGGCCATCAGCAACGCCATGATGGCACTTGCGGCGCAGGGCAAGAACATCGTAACCTCTAAGCATCTCTTTGGCAACACCTTCTCACTGCTCACCGGCACGCTGAAACGCTTTGGCGTGGAGGCTCGCGTATGCGACCTGACCGACGTGAAGCAGGTGGAAAGCAACATAGACAGCAACACGGCGTGCGTCTTCCTGGAGATTATAACCAACCCGCAGATGGAGGTGGCCGACCTCAAAGCACTGGCCGACGTGGCTCATAAGCACCACACATGGCTCGTGGCCGACACTACCGTCATCCCCTTCACCCAGTTCTCGTCGCACGATATGGGTGTAGACATAGAGGTGGTTAGCTCTACCAAGTATCTCAGCGGAGGCGCTACGTCGCTCGGAGGACTGGTTATCGACTACGGAACCAACCGCAGTTTCGGCAAACGAATGAAGGAGGAGATGCTCTTTAACCTGGGCGCTTACATGACACCACAGGTGGCTTTCCTGCAGACTATGGGCCTGGAGACGCTCGACGCACGCTACCGTGTGGCCGCGGGCAACGCCCTTCAACTGGCCCAAAAGCTGCGTACGCTGCCTCAGGTGAAGCGCGTCAACTACGTGGGACTGGCCGACAATCCCTATCATGAGCTTGCCCTGAGGCAGTTTGGACCTACTGCCGGAGCCATGGTGTGCATAGACTTGGAGAGCCGCGAGGCCTGCTTCAGATGCATAGACCATCTGAAACTGGTGCACCGCGCCACTAACCTCTTCGACAACCGTACCCTGGCCATACACCCGGCCAGCACCATCTTCGGTCTCTTCACCGATAAGGAAAAGGCTGATATGGACGTGCTCGACACCACCATACGACTCTCTGTGGGCCTCGAAGACGTAGACGACATCTTCAGCGACCTTAAACAGGCACTGGAAGCTTAGCCCTCTGCCTCGCTGCCTTTGCCCTCATCGCTCTTTGACAGCGCATTCTCGGCCCATCCGAAAAGGCCGAAGGCAAGGGCAGGAGAGCTTTTTCACCTAAAGACAAAAACAATGAGTAAATACGATTTTGATACGGTCATCTCCCGAAAGGGGTCTGGCGACCTGATGCATGGGGCGCTCAAGCCCCGCTGGGGACGCGATGACCTGTTTCCGATGTGGGTGGCCGACATGGACTTTGCGGTGTGCCCCGACATTCTCAACGCCCTGCGCAAGCGGCTGGAACATCCCATCTTGGGCTATACCGTGATGCCGGAAGACTATTATCCGACCATTCACAACTGGCTGCTCACCCATCAGCATTGGGACATACAGCCCGAGTGGCTGGGCTTCGTGCCCGGCGTGGTGAAGGGAATAGCCATGGCCGTGACCCTGTTTGTGAAGCCCGACGAGAAGGTGATGGTGGTTCCGCCGGTCTATCACCCCTTCTTCCTCACCGCCAAGGCATTGGGCCGAGAGGTTGCTTACTGTCCTTTGGAGGAGCGCGAGCGTGGTGTTTACACCCTTGAAGAGGCCGACCTTGAGAAGGCTTATGATGAAAAATGCCGCCTGCTGGTGTTCGCCAATCCGCACAACCCCGTGGGCATTAGCTGGTCGGAAGACACGTTGCGCATGGTGGCTGAGTTCTGCCAGAAGCATGACATGATCGTCATCAGCGACGAGATACATTGCGACCTCACCCTGCCCGGCCACGAGTTTCATCCGCTGGCAGCCTGCTCTGAGGCCGGAAGGCAGTGCAGCATCACCTTTCAGGCGCCCACCAAGACGTTTAACATTGCCGGACTCACCACCAGCTTTGCCCTGGTGCCCAACCCCGAAATACGTCGCAAGTTCTTCGGATTCTTCAAGGCTACCGAGCTGAACGAGCCCGACATCTTCGGACCCATAGCCACCATAGCCGCCTATGAGCATGGTGACGAGTGGCGAAAGGAGATGCTGAGCTACGTAGAAGGCAACATGCGCTTTGCCCAAACGTTCATCAACGAGCACATGCCCCGCGTGCGTATGGTCTTCCCGCAGGCCTCCTTCCTGATTTGGCTAGACTGCCGCGACCTGCATCTGAGCCACAGTGAGCTGCTCGACTTTTTCATAGACAAGGCCCATCTGGCCCTTAACGACGGCGAGATGTTCGGTCCCGGCGGTCAGGGACACATGCGCATGAACGTGGGTATGCCCCGCTCGCTGGTGCGCAAGGGGCTGGAGCAGCTGGCTGAGGCCTATCAGCAGCAGGGCTTCTAACCGCTTGTCCGGCCGTTCCGACCGGCTTCCGGCCCTCCTCAAACACATGTCTTTTGAGCGATTTGCAACAGGTTGATTTTCAATAAGTTACTAATAACGATACAAAACAGGCACTTTTGCGTTGCAAGAGTGCCTGTTTTGCGTTGCGAAAGTGCCTGTTTGGGTTTGTAAAAAGGCCTATTTTGCTTTTCAGGCATTATTCATCAGCTTTTTCGAAAGCATCGTCCTGCTGTTGGGGCAGGCCCTGTTGAGTATCTGCCGCATCGGCTTTGGGCAGCTGATGCTTTCGCTTGGGGTTCTCCTGGGCGCCGAATCGGATGAGGTTGTTGGCTGCCGACACGATGCCTTTTCCGGTAGGCGCTGTGGTGGTTTTGAGGTCGTTGAAGGCTTTGCGTGTTTTTTCCAGCTGGTCGTCTACGGCCAGGAATCGGTCGTAGAAGAGGCCTACGCGGCTCACCAGCTCGTTGGCGGCCTTCATTATCTCGTCTTGGTTCTCCACTTGTCGCACTTGTCGCCACGTCATCTCTAGCACGCGGAGCATCATATAGAGGTTTTGCGAGCCTGAGATGACCACGCCCTGGTCGTAAGCTTCCTTCCACAGGCCCGGATCATTGGCCAAGGCGAGCTGCAGGGCGCTCTCGCTGTAGACGTACATGAGCACGAAGTCTAGCTTGTGATGGCCTTTTTCGATGTAGGCGCTGTAGTTCTTGTGTGCCAGTTCCTTGACGTGCGTGCGCACGGATGTGATGTGTCGGTGCAGCGCGTCGTCTTTCTCCTTTTCTGTTTGCGCGTTGAAGTAGTCTTCGAATGCCTTGAGCGACATCTTCGAGTCGATGATAACATCCCGGTTGTCGGGGAAGTGCAGGATGACATCGGGTATCATTCGGTGGCCGTTCTCCTCGTCGTAGATGGTCTTTCCGTTGTCTTTCATCGTCACTTGTTCCTCAAACTGTGTGCCCTCTTCAAGGCCCATGCTCTCCAGTAGGGTGCGCAGTCGCAGCTCGCCGAAGTTGCCTTGTGCCTTGTTTTCGCTGGTCAGGGCCTGCGCCAGCTTGTCGGCTCGTTCGCCAACCTCTTGTGCCTGCCTCAGGTTTTCCTTGATAGAGGCATCCAGGCGCTCCATGGTGGTGGTCTGGTTGCGGTCGTTCTTCTCTACGGCTTCGCGCATTTGCTGCAGGTTTTCCTGCAAGGGCGTGAGTATAGACGACAGTTGTTGCTTGTTGTTGGCCTGCAGCTCGTCGGCCCGCTTCTTGAGTATCTCCTCCGAAGCCGAGTTTATCTGCTCGCGTATGAGCGACGACTGCTGGTCCATCTGCTGCTTTTGCTGGCTGTAGAACTCGTCGAGCTGCTGGCGATAGTGCTCTTTCATCTCGTCGAGCTGCTTGTCGGCGCTCTCCTTCTGGCGTGCCAGCAGGGTTTCGTATTGCTGCTTCTGCTCACTGAGACGAGTCTCATAGCCCGCACGAAGGGTTTGCTCTTGCTTGCCATAGTCGGCCGTGAGCTGTTGCTGCGCCTTGTCTGCGGCCTCTTTTTGCTGCTGCAGTTGTTGCCGCAGACTGTCGGCCTGGGCCTGAAGCACGTCGTGCTGTGTCTGCAAACGGCTCTTCTCGTCGGCCAGGTTGCCGGCGTTGGTCTGCAGCTCGGCCGCTTTTTCCTTGAGCGTCTGGTTTTCTTGTTCCAGCAACTGAGCTTTTGTGGCGTAGCCTGCTGTGTGGCTATGCGAAAAAAAGAAGCCCAAGAGGGCTCCTATGATGATGCCCCCCAGGGCGAGAATGATACTGCTTAGCATATCGGCATTAAGAATTTAAGATTACTTCATATACCAAATATTATGGCTGCACACCATGGGCACGAGTACCTGCTCGGTGCTTTTGTCGCCAAAGGTGAAGTCTAGATACACCTGTGCGGTGGAGTCTTTGGCGTTGAACTTCTGCGACACTACGCGCACAGAGCGTATTCCGCCGTGCAGGCTGTCTTGTCTTTGCTTGTAGCTTTGGGCGTTGGCAACGTGCATGGCGATGTAGCTGTTGGGCACACTGTCGGGAAAGTACATGCCCTCGACAAAGGCTTTATACTTTCCTTGTGCCAGATATTCATAGTAGAGTCGCGCCGTGTGAGCCGCCACGAGTTGGGGCTCGGGTTTCCGGCCGCACGCCGTGAGCAGCAACAGCGCCGCTGCCATTGAGATGAAAAGGCTGCGCATGACTACTTCTGACGTATGAATATGTTGATAGGACAGCCGTGCAGCGACCAGTTCTCACGCAGTTTGTTCTCCAGGAAGCGACGGTAGTTCTCCTTGATATACTGCGGCAGGTTGGCGTAGAACACGAAGGAGGGTATCTGCGTGTTGGGCAGTTGCGAGCAATATTTAATCTTGATATACTTTCCCTTAATGGATTGTGGCGGGTAAGCCTCTATGATGGGCAGCATCACCTCGTTGAGCTTGGTGGTTCCGATGCGTATCTTGCGGTTGAGATATACGTCTTTTGCCAGTTCGAGCACCTTGAAGATGCGCTGCTTGGTGAGCGCAGAGGCAAACACGATGGGGAAGTCGTTGAACGGTGCCAGGCGCTTGTAGATGGCGTCTTTGAAGAATTCGATGGCCTTGGTGCTTTTGTCTTGCACCAAATCCCACTTGTTTACCACCACCACGAGCGACTTGTTGTTGCGCTGTATGAGCTGGAAGATGTTCATGTCTTGTGACTCTATGCCTCTTGTAGCGTCTAGCATGAGGATGCACACATCGCTGTTCTCGATGCTTCTTATAGAGCGCATGACGCTGTAGAACTCCAGATCCTCGGTCACTTTGTTCTTTCGGCGTATGCCGGCAGTGTCTACCAGATAGAAGTCGAAGCCGAATTTGGTGTATCGGGTGTATATGCTGTCGCGCGTGGTGCCTGCTATCTCGGTCACTATGTTGCGGTCTTCGCCTATGAAGGCGTTGACGATGCTCGACTTACCCACGTTAGGTCGCCCTACTACGGCAAAGCGTGGAATGTCTTCGAGCACCTCTTCGTCGGGCACGTCTTTGAGCTTTTCCATGATGAGGTCGAGCAGGTCGCCCGTTCCTCCGCCTGTTGCCGCGCTGATGCACACGGGGTCTCCCAGTCCCAGCTTATAGAATTCGGCTGCCTCGTAGGCGTTTCCGCTGTTGTCTACCTTATTGGCTACCAAGATAATGGGCACGTTTGACCGGCGCAATATCTTGGCAACGTCCTCGTCCCAGTCGGTTACTCCCGTCTCGTTATCGACGAGAAAGAGCACCAGGTCGGCCTCGTCAGTGGCCACCTTTACCTGCTTGCGGATGGCATCCTCGAATATATCGTCAGACTTCACCACCCATCCTCCGGTGTCAACCACGGAGAATTCGCGTCCGCTCCATTGGCATTTGCCATACTGGCGGTCGCGTGTGGTGCCTGCAGTGTCGCTTACTATGGCGTGACGGCTTTGCGTCAGGCGGTTGAAAAGAGTTGATTTGCCCACGTTGGGGCGTCCTACAATTGCTACTAAATTTGCCATTTTGCTTGTTTGATTACTGAAGTTTAACATTCTTCGGCCCTCGTCTGCTAAGACGAGAGTGGGTCCTACATCCAGTCAGGACCAGTATATATGCTTGCTCAGGGGGCGTGTTGCCCCTTGGGCTTACTCCGGGTTATAGCCGAAGTGATTGAGTTCGCGTTGCGAGTTGCGCCAGTCTTTGTCTACCTTGACGTATGTTTCGAGGAACACTTTCTTGCCAAAGAACTTCTCAAGAGCCAGCCTCGACTCTGTGCTCACCTTCTTCAGGGCCACTCCCTGGTGGCCTATGATGATGCCTTTCTGGCTGTCGCGCTCTACGTAGATAGTGGCATTGATGTGTATTTTGTGCTCATCCTCCTTGAAGCGTTCCACTTCTACCTCAACAGAGTAGGGCACCTCTTTGTCGTAATAGCGCAGAATCTTCTCCCGGATAATCTCCGATACGAAGAAACGTGCGGGCTTATCGGTAAGCTGATCCTTGCTGAAGTAGGCCGGCGACTCGGGCAACAGTTCCTTGATGCGCTTGAGGAGCATGTCGGTGCCGAACTTATTGGAAGCCGAAATGGGCAGTATCTCAGCGTTGGGCAGCAGCTTGTGCCATCTGTCTACGAGTTGTCCGAGCTTCTTTTGGTCGGTTTGGTCTATCTTATTGATGAGCAGGATGACGGGAATGGTCATCTTGGCCACCTTGTCGAGGAAGTCTTTGTTCTTTTCGGGGTCCTCGATGACGTCTGTTACATATAATAATATGTCGGCATCAGCCAGCGCGCTCTCCGAGAAAGCGAGCATCATCTCCTGCATCTTATAGTTGGGCTTGAGCACTCCGGGCGTGTCAGAGAACACAATCTGATAGTCAGGCTCGTTCACTATGCCCATGATGCGGTGGCGAGTGGTTTGTGCCTTGAAGGTGGCAATGCTGATGCGTTCGCCTACGAGCTGGTTCATGAGGGTAGACTTTCCCACATTGGGGTTTCCTACAATGTTTACAAAACCTGCTTTATGCATAGTTGTTGAATTTTGTTTTTCCTTTCAAAAGGACGGTTTTAGGTGTTGATAAGACAAAAAAACGCATCTTCTTATTGTTTGGATAAGGATGCGTTTCGTATGAGTTGACGTATGGTTGCTTATTTCTTAGCAGCCACCGATGCGCCGTCGTAAGCCCATTTGTAGAATGAGGCTCCATGAACGAACCCCGCTCCAAAGGCGGTAAAGATAACGTTATCGCCTTTCTTGAATCTCTGCTCATTGTCCCATAGTGCCAAAGGTATGGTAGCCGAGCTGGTGTTGCCGTAGTGCTCTATGTTGATGAGCACCTTGTCTAGCGACACCTCAGCCCTCTTAGCCACAGCCTCAATGATGCGCTTGTTGGCCTCGTGGGGCACAATCCAGTCTACATCATCATTGGTGAGGTTGTTGCGCTTCATGATTTCGCACACGTCGTCGCTCATGTCTGTCACGGCATAGCGGAACACTGTGCGTCCCTCTTGGTAGAGATAGTGCAGACGATGGTCTACTGTGAAGCGTGATGCCGGGCATACCGAGCCTCCGGCCTTCATGTGCAGGAAGGGTAAGCCCTTGCCGTCGGTGCGCAGATAAGAGTTCTGCACGCCCACGCCCTGCTCTGTTGTAGCCTCCACGAGCACGGCTCCTGCGCCGTCTCCGAAGAGCACGCAGGTCTGCCTGTCGGTATAATCAACGAGCGACGACATCTTGTCGGCACCTATAACGATGATTTTTTTGTAGCGTCCGCTCTGAATCATCGATGCCGCCATGTCCAGGGTGTAGAGGAATCCGCAGCATGCGGCCTCCAGATCGAAGGCAAACGCATTCTTGAGTCCCAGCTTTCCCAGCACGATGGACGCCGTTGACGGAAACTTATAGTCGGGAGTTGTAGTGGTAACAATGAGCGCATCAATGGTGTCAGGATCCACCCCGGTCTTCTGCAAGAGCTGCTTGGCAGCCTTGCGGGCCATGTAGCTAGTGCCCAAACCCTCTTCTGTGAGGATGTGGCGTTCCTTAATGCCGACGCGGGTTGTTATCCATTCATCGCTGGTGTCGACCATACGCGACAGCTCATCGTTGTCGAGGATGTAGTCGGGCACGTATCCGCCCACACCAGTGATTATCGCATTGATTTTCTCCATTGCTTATTCTGCAGCCTCTTTTTCAACAGCCAGCTTGCCACGATAGTAGCCGCAAGTGGGGCATACGGTGTGGTAAACATAGTAAGCGCCACAGTTAGGGCATACTGCCAGTGTGGGAACTACTGCCTTGTCATGCGTTCTTCTCTTGAGTGTGCGAGTCTTCGACTGTCTTCTTTTAGGATGTGCCATTGTCTCTTTACTTTAAATATTTATTGTTTTAACTTTAATAAGGAAGACCAGCGCGGGTCTATGTTTTGCTCGTCATGCCCTTCACCACTTCGGGTGGCTGAGAGTTGCGCCAGTTTCTCTATCATGGCAGGGTCGCATTTTCCAGGTGCATGGACGTGCCTGATGGGAATGGCGAGGCGTATAAATTCGTAGATGAACCATGCAACATCGAGTATTCCTTCGTCCTCGGCCACAGTTACAAGGTCGTCATCCTCCGAGTTTTCTTCTCCAAACTTGGCTGAGAGCCTCTCGTCTATGCTGACGGGCTGCTCCATATCCTCCAGACAGATGTCGCACGGCACCATGACGATGCCCTGACCATGGAAGTGCAGGGCGAAGAACGAGTCGTTTACGCGCTCCACATCCACTGTTACGTGCAAGCGCCCTGCCGACACCTCGCTGCCCTCAATGGCATTGAAGAAGCTGTCGTCAAGGTCGTATTCCAGCGTTTGAAGGCCCTCTTTCAGGCTCTTCAAGTCTATCTGAAAGTTTTCCAAGCAATTCATTTGGGCTGCAAAATTACTAAGTTTTTCTGATAATCAGCAATTTATCAACACTTTTTTTACATTTAAACATTTATTTTTATGCTTTATGCCGCCCGCCGGGCATGTTGCGCCCGTTTGGCGAAGCGGCTTTTGATAGTAGCTGCGTACCTCAAATCCACATTAATATTAAGGTGTAATGCCCTTTTCAGTCTCCGCAGAAGGATGCGACAGACGGGCTGCTCGGGCAGGCTGCAAGCCGGGCTGCCGAGGTTTGTCTGTCCGCAGTTGGTGTGCCTCTGCAAGATTCTGAAAGTCAGCAACATGCATCGAGTTTTGCAAAAGTGCCCTTTTTGCGTTGCGAAAGCGCCCTTTTTGCGTTGCAGAAATGGCCTTTTTGCCTTGCAGAACGGCCGCTTTCATGACTCTTTAGCGCATGGCCCCGACAGCCGCGCCCTGTGCCGTGCTCTGCGATACGCCTGTCCGCCGCTTGCCGAGCGCGCCCCTCTGACGCCCCGGCTCGCTATGGACACACTTAGCGCGCATGTTGGCGGCGCACGGCTCTGCAGGTTAAAAAAACAAATTTTATTCCTTAATATTAGGTAATTAGCCAAATAATGATTAATTTTGCACCTCGTTTTAAGCTTGAAATTTAAACATAAACAATTATAACAAACAATTCAGTAATGAACATTACATTTGAGAATCCCGACAAAATCAATGGTCTGATGACGATTGTAGTTGAAGAAGCAGACTACAACGACAAGGTCACCAAGCAATTGAAAGATTATCGCAAGCGCGCCAATGTGCCTGGATTCCGTCCCGGACAGGCCCCCATGGGCATGATAAAGCGCCAGTTTGGCACCGCAGTGAAGGTAGACGAAATCAACAAGCTGCTGGGCGAGAGCCTTCAGAAGTACATACAGGACAACAAGATAGAGATGCTCGGTCAGCCTCTGGCCGACGAAGACGCTGAGCCTGTAGACCTGGAGAAGCCCGCACCTTACACCTTCAAGTTCAAGATTGCCGTTGCTCCTGAGTTCGACGTGAAGCTCACCGGCCGCGACAAGGTGCCTTATTATGACATCACCGTAGACGATAAGCTCATCGACCAGCAGGTGGATATGTTCGCAAGCCGCGCAGGCCACTACGACAAGGCCGACCAGTATGACGCTGAGCAGCGCGACATGCTGAAGGGCGATTTGCGTGAGCTGGACGAGAACGGCAACACGCTGGAAGGCGGTGTGACCGTTGAGGGCGCCATGCTCATGCCCCAATACTTCAAGGATGAGGACCAGAAGAAGCTCTTCGAGGGCGCTAAGCCGGGCGACATCATCACTTGGAACCCCGCAAAGGCTTATGAGGACAACGAGACACAGCTTGCCTCACTGCTCAAGGTGGAGAAGGAAGACGCTCAGAATCACAAGGGCAACTTCTCATTCCAGGTTACTGAGGTGCAGCGCTTCGTAAAGGCTGAGGTGAACGCCGACCTTTGGGAAGGCATCTATGGCAAGGAGAGCGGCATAAAAGACGAGAAGGGCTTCCGCGAGGCCATTGCCAAGGGCCTGAAGGATCAGCTTACGGGCGACTCAGACTATAAGTTCCTGCAGGATTTGCGCCAGCACGTAGAGAAGAAAGTGGGCAAGCTCACCTTCCCCGAAGAGCTGCTCAAGCGCATCATGAAGGAAAACAACAAGGACAAGGGCGACGAGTTTGTTGAGAAGAACTTCGACAACAGCATCAAGGAACTGGCATGGCATCTGGCCAAAGAGAAGCTGGCCGAGGCTCAGAACATCAAGGTGGAGGACAAAGACGTTCAGAACACCGCCAAGATGATGGCTCGCGCGCAGTTCGCTCAGTATGGCATGACAAACATACCCGAAGAGTATGTAGACAAATATGCACAGGACATGCTGAAGAAGAGAGAGTATGTAGACCAGGTGGTTGAGTCGGCTCTCGACAAGAAACTCACCGACGCATACAAGGATATCGTCAAGCTCGACCACAAGGAAATAAGCATTGACGACTTCAACAAGATGATGCAAGAATAAAAAAATAGAAAAAATATCTCCGGATATAGGGAGGTTATCGATTTTTTTTCTTAACTTTGTGTAGCGATAACGCACCATACGCAAAATAACTGGCATGGTGTTTGCTTCATAAAGGCTTAAGAAGAGGAAATTCGATAACCTCTCTTTTTGTCTAATTATAATAAGGAAAGGAAATAATGAACGATTTTAGAAAGTATGCCACCAAGCACCTGGGCATGGACGGCATGGTTCTCGACGATGTGATGAGGGCGCAGCAGCAATACCTCAACCCTTACATCCTGGAAGAGAGACAACTCAACGTCACGCAGATGGATGTTTACTCAAGGCTGATGATGGACCGCATCATCTTCCTGGGTTCAGAGATTGACGACTATACTGCCAACACCCTGCAGGCCCAGCTGCTCTACCTCGACTCGGTGGATAACGGCAAAGACATATCTATATATATCAACTCGCCGGGCGGAAGCGTTACGGCAGGTCTCGGTATATACGATACCATGCAGTTTATAGGCTCTGACGTGGCCACCATCTGTACGGGCATGGCCGCCAGCATGGCCGCCGTGCTGCTTGTTTCGGGCAAGGAGGGCAAGCGCTCGGCACTGCCTCACAGCCGCGTGATGATACACCAGCCCCTGGGAGGCGTGCAGGGTCAGGCCTCAGATATAGAGATTGAGGCCAGAGAGATACAGAAGTTCAAGAAGGAGCTCTACACCATCATCTCTACACACTCGCATCAGCCCTACGACAAAGTGTGGGCCGACAGCGACCGTAACTACTGGATGACGGCGCAAGAGGCCAAAGACTATGGCATGATAGACTCTGTACTGGAGCGCAAGGCATAACAAATGACAGGCAGGAGGGACCGACCCTCTTGCCTCTTAACAAGGAATATAACATTCATGGCAGTAAAGAAATGCAGCTTTTGCGGGCGAAAAGAGTCTGAGGTAAGGCTTCTTATCACAGGCCTTAACGGCTATATATGCTCCGACTGTGCCCGTCAGGCTTACGAAATATGCACGCAGGCAGGTGCCTACGGTCCCATGCCCGGACAGAAAGACGATGAGCCCTTCAAACTGAAGAAGGTGCCTAAGCCCAAGGAGATAAAGGAATATCTAGACCAATACGTCATTGGTCAGGACGAGGCTAAGCGCTGTCTGGCCGTCTCGGTGTACAATCACTACAAGCGATTGCAGCAGCCTAAGGATGACGATGGCGTGGAGATAGAGAAGAGCAACATCATCATGGTGGGCTCTACGGGCACCGGCAAGACGCTCCTGGCCCGCACCATAGCCCGCCTGCTCGACGTGCCCTTCACCATAGTAGACGCTACCGTCTTCACAGAAGCCGGTTATGTGGGCGAAGATGTGGAGAGCATCCTGTCAAGACTGCTGCAGGTGGCCAACTATAACGTGGCCGCGGCTGAGCGGGGCATCGTGTTCATAGACGAGATAGACAAGATAGCGCGCAAGGCCGACAACCCCAGCATCACGCGAGACGTGAGCGGCGAGGGCGTGCAACAGGGCTTGCTGAAGCTTCTGGAGGGCACCATGGTGAACGTTCCGCCACAGGGTGGGCGCAAACATCCCGACCAGGAGTATATCCATGTCAATACTAAGAACATACTCTTTATATGCGGCGGCGCCTTCGATGGCATAGAGCGCAAGATAGCACAGAGGCTCAACACCCACGTGGTGGGCTATAACTCGGTGCAGAACGTGGCAAAGATAGACAAGAACGACCTGATGAAGTATATCCTTCCGCAGGACCTGAAGTCGTTCGGACTCATACCTGAGATTATCGGACGCCTGCCCGTGCTCACCTATCTCTATCCGCTCGACCGCACGGCATTGCGCCGCATACTGGTAGAGCCTAAGAACTCTATCGTGAAACAATATAAGAAGCTCTTCGAAATGGACGGCATCACCCTCACCTTTGCTGATGAGGCCCTCGACTATATCGTAGACAAGGCCATCGAATACAAGCTCGGTGCCCGCGGACTGCGCTCCATCGTGGAGTCGGTCATCATGGACGCCATGTATGAGAAGCCCTCGCAGAGGGTCAAGAAGTTTGAGGTGACGCTCGATTATGCCAAGAAGCAGCTCGACAAGGCTCATCTGCAAAAACTTGAGTCGGCTTAAGTTAAAGTTCACAACCTTATAATTATATGACCAAGGAAGTTAATCTTACAGAACAACTAAAACACTATTTTGGCTTCAACAGCTTCAAGGGCGACCAGGAAGCCATTATAAGGAATGTGCTGGACGGCAACAACACCTTTGTGCTCATGCCCACCGGAGGCGGCAAAAGCCTCTGCTACCAGCTGCCATCACTCATCATGGACGGCACGGCTATCGTGGTGTCGCCCCTCATAGCGCTCATGAAGAACCAAGTGGACGTTATCAACGGCATGAGCGAAAACGACGGCGTGGCACACTTCCTTAACTCTTCGCTCAACAAAGCGGCCATCGATCACGTGAAGGCTGACATTCTGTCAGGGCGCACCAAGCTGCTCTACGTGGCACCGGAGTCGCTCAACAAAGAGGAGTATATAGCGTTTTTCAAAACTGTACACATTAGCTTCTACGCCATAGACGAGGCGCATTGCATCTCTGAGTGGGGACACGACTTCCGCCCGGAGTACAGAAAGATACGCCATGCCGTGGATGAAATAGGGCGGGCACCCATCATAGCGCTCACCGCAACGGCCACGGATAAGGTGCGAACAGACATCCTGCGCAGCCTGGGAATAGAAGACGCGCGCCAGTTCAGAAGCTCGTTCAACAGGCCTAACCTTTATTATGAGGTGCGGCCCAAGACAAAAGACGTTGACAAGCAGATTATTACCTTCATCCGGCAAAATGAGGGCAAGAGCGGCATTATATATTGTCTGTCGCGCAAAAAGGTGGAAGAGCTGTCGGCTGTGCTGCGCGCCAACGACATCAAGGCGGCACCCTATCACGCCGGACTAGACTCGGCCACGCGCTCGCAGACACAAGACGACTTCCTCATGGAGCGCATAGACGTCATCGTAGCCACCATAGCTTTCGGCATGGGCATTGATAAGCCTGACGTGAGATTCGTTATTCACTACGACATACCCAAGAGCCTGGAGGGCTATTATCAGGAAACAGGACGCGCCGGACGTGACGGAGGCGAGGGCAAGTGCATCGCTTTCTACGCACGCAAGGACCTCAAGAAGCTCGAGAAGTTTATGGAGGGCAAGCCCGTTGCCGAGCAAGACATAGGCCGGCAGCTGCTGCAAGAGACCGAGGCTTATGCCGAATCGTCGGTGTGCAGGCGCAAGATGTTGCTTCACTACTTTGGCGAGGTGTATCCAAAAGACAACTGTGGCAACTGCGACAACTGCCTGCATCCCAAGAAGAAGATAGAGGGCATGAACCAGTTGCTCATCGCCCTGTCGGCCATCAAGGCTCTGAAAGAGAACTTCAGGCAGGAGTATGTCATCGACTTTATACGCGGACGCGGCACAGACGACATCAAAGCGCACAAGCACGACCAGCTGGAGGAGTTCGGTTCGGGCGAAGATGAGGACCCCAAGGTGTGGAATCCTGTCATCAGGCAGGCCCTCATAGCCGGCTATCTGCGCAAAGACGTGGAGAGCTATGGCCTGCTCAAGCTCACCGCGGCGGGCAAACGTTTCATCAAGTCGCCCGTTTCATTCCCCATTGTCATGGATGCCGAGTTCAAGGAAGACAGTGAGGAAGAGAGCAACCCCGAAGGTGGCACGGCAGTACTAGACCCTGAGCTCTTCGGAATGTTGAAAGACCTGCGCAAAAAGATGGCGCGCAAGTTGGAGGTGCCGCCTTACGTCATCTTCCAAGACCCCTCGTTGGAGCAGATGGCCACCATGTACCCCGTCAATATGGAGGAGCTGCAGCAGATACAAGGCGTGGGAGCCGGCAAAGCAAAGCGCTACGGACCCGAGTTTGTGAAGCTCATCAAGCAGCATTGCGAGGAGAACGGCATCGAAAGACCCGAGGAACTGCGCGTGCGCACCGTGCCTAAGAAGTCGATGCAAAAGGTGAAAATCATCAAGAGCATAGACCTGCAGGTGCCTCTTGACGATATTGCCGTGGCCGAAGGACTTGACTTTGACGACCTGCTCACCAAGGTAGAGGAAATCGTAGACAGCGGTACGAGGCTCAACATAGACTACTTCTTGGACGACGTGATGGACGAAGACCACGTAGACGACATATACGATTACTTCATGAATGCCGATACGGGCGACCTGAACACGGCCATAGAGGAGCTGGGTGCCGACTATAACGACGACGAGATACGCCTGGTGCGCATCAAGTTCTTGTCTGAAATGGCCAACTAGACCACCGCGACAGCAGGGGGCTCGCAGCCCCTTTGCGCCCTGCTTCTAACCCCTTAGCCGGGCAGCTGAAAGGCGGCCGTGAGCCGGCAGTTGTATAGTGGCGTAACCATATAGTGCTTTTCAGCCTGCCAAATAGGCATTTTTAGCTTCTAATATAGGCATTTTCGATGTCCAAAATAGGCATTTTCGGTTTTCGATAAGGGCATGACAGGCTTGCCGGAGGCATGGTTGGGTAAGTCGCTACGCACGTTAAATACCCTTAACGCCCATTAGAAAAATAAATAACACCACTCATAAGTGCGAAAAAAGTGGTATATTTGCACGCAATAAATTTCCTAACGTTATATGTCATCATTTGTTGCAGATAAAATAGTAATGGACGGTTTGACTTTCGATGACGTCCTTTTAATCCCTGCTTATTCAGAAGTACTTCCCAAGGAAGTAAAGTTGGAAACCCGCTTTTCGCGCCACATCACGCTTAACGTGCCCTTTGTCACGGCTGCCATGGACACTGTTACGGAGAGCGCCATGGCCATTGCCATAGCCCGTGAGGGAGGCATCGGCGTGATACACAAGAACATGACCATCGAGGAACAAGCCCGTCAGGTGGCCATCGTGAAGCGTGCCGAAAACGGAATGATATACGACCCGGTGACCATACACAAGGGTTGCACCGTGCAGGATGCCTTGGAGATGATGCACAACTATCACATCGGAGGCATTCCCGTGGTGGATGATGACAACCATCTCGTGGGCATCGTCACCAACAGAGACCTGCGCTTTGAGCGTCACTTCGACAAGAAGATAGACGAGGTGATGACTTCTGAGAACCTCGTTACCACACACCAGCAAACCGACCTTGCCGCTGCTGCCGACATCTTGCAGCAAAACAAAATAGAAAAACTTCCCGTGGTAGACTCTGAAAATCATCTCGTGGGCCTGATAACCTATAAGGACATCACCAAGGCCAAGGACAAGCCCATGGCTTGCAAAGACGAGAAAGGTCGCCTGCGTGTGGCTGCCGGTGTGGGCGTAACGGCTGATACGCTGGAGCGTGCGCAGGCTCTTGTAGAGGCAGGCGTAGACGCTATCGTGATAGACACGGCTCACGGCCACTCAAAGGGCGTGGTGGACAAGCTGCATGACGTGAAGGCTGCCTTCCCCAACGTAGATATCGTTGTGGGTAATGTGGCTACCGGCGAGGCTGCCAAGTATCTGGTAGACAATGGCGCTGATGCCGTTAAGGTGGGCATAGGCCCCGGCTCTATCTGCACAACACGTGTGGTAGCCGGTGTGGGCGTGCCGCAGCTTTCTGCCGTTTACGATGTCTACTCGGCACTGCAGGGCACCGACGTGCCTCTGATAGCTGATGGCGGACTGCGCTACTCTGGCGATGTGGTTAAGGCTCTTGCCGCCGGTGGCAGTTGCGTGATGATAGGTTCGTTGGTGGCTGGTACAGAGGAGAGCCCCGGCGAAACCATCATTTACAACGGACGTAAGTTCAAGAGCTATCGCGGCATGGGCTCGCTAGAGGCCATGGGACAGAAGAACGGCTCAAAGGACCGTTACTTCCAGAGCGACACCAAGGACGTGAAGAAGCTCGTTCCGGAGGGCATTGCAGGCCGCGTGCCTTACAAGGGCACGGTGCAGGAGGTTGTTTACCAGCTCATCGGCGGTCTGCGCTCAGGCATGGGCTATTGCGGAGCGCCTACCATAGAGCGCCTGCACGACGCCAAGTTTGTGCGCATCACCAATGCCGGAGTATTGGAGAGCCATCCGCATGACATCACTATAACCAGCGAGGCGCCTAACTACAGCCGCCCCGAGTGATAAGCTGAACGTGTGAAATCAACAGCTTGTCGTGCCCCTCTGGGGTGCGCAAGCTGCTTAATACATTATGATAATATGAGGGTTAAGACTTTAGTTGCCATGCTGCTTATGGGCGTTGCCATGGCACATGCTCAGACCGACCCGGTCATCATGACCATCAAAGGCCAGCCCGTGAGCCGTTCTGAGTTTGAGTATTCTTATAATAAGAACAATGCCGAGGGCGTTATAGACAAGAAAACGGTTGACGAGTATGTGGACCTTTTCGTTAATTACAAACTGAAAGTCATGGCGGCGCTCGACGCTCACCTTGACACGCTGTCGTCGTTTAAGAAAGAATATCTCACTTATCGCGACCAACTCATCCGTCCTTCGTTTGTTGCCGACTCGGATGTAGTGGCTGAAGCCAGGCGCTATTATGACAATATGAAGCAGCAAATAGGTCCGCGCGGACTCTTCCAGGCTTCGCACATCCTCATACTCGTGCCGCAAAAGGCATCAAAGGGTATGCAAGACTCTGCCAAGGTGCGCATAGACTCTATCTATCAAGCCCTAGTGAAAGGAGCCGACTTTGCCACAATGGCCAAGAAAGTGTCGCAAGACAGAGGCTCGGCAGTAAACGGAGGAAAGTTGCCTACCATGGGTCCCGGACAGACGGTGAAGGAGTTTGAGGATGTGGCCTACTCGCTGAAGGATGGCCAGATGAGCAAACCCTTCCTCACGCCTTATGGTTATCACATCATCAAGATGGACAAGCGCTCGCAGGTTCCGCCCTTCGACTCACTCCGAACCAATTTAGTGCGCTTCTTGGAGGCACGCGATGTGCGCAACATGCTGGCCAATAAGAAAGTAGAAGATATGGTGAAGGCCAGCAAAACACCCGTCACCGCCGAGGATATATACACCCGGCGGCTCTCTGAGATGGAGGCCAAGGACCCTGAACTGAAGAATCTGGTGCGCGAATATCACGATGGCTTGCTCATGTTTGAGATAAGCAACCGCACCGTATGGGACAAGGCAGCCAAGGATGAGGCTGGTCTGGCCGCCTATTTCAAGAAGAACAAGAAGAAGTATGCATGGGACGGACCTCGCTTCAAGGGCATCGCCTATCATGTTAAAACGCAAGGCGACGTGGCTGCCGTGCGCGACGCGGTAAAGAACATACCCTTTGATAAGTGGGCAGACAAGCTCCGTCAGACCTTCAACAACGACTCTGTGATACGCATCAGGGTGGAGAAAGGCATCTTCAAGCCAGGAGATGACGCTCTGGTGGATAAAGAGATATTCAAAAAAGACACTACCGTGACACCGCTCAAAGACTATCCTATAGACGCCGTCTACGGCAAGAAGCTCAAGGCTCCGCAGGATTACACCGACGTGAAAGGCCTTGTGACTGCTGATTATCAAGACGCTCTGGAGAAAGAATGGGTGGCCACACTGCGTAAGGAATATCCTGTGGTAATCAATCGCGACGTGCTGGCTACGGTAAACAAACATTAGACGCATGAAAAAAAAGGTCTTTACTATTCTGCCCCTCTGCTTGCTGGGCGCTCTCTTGCTATTGGGAGCGTCGGCACAAGCCGTCAGGCCCGAGGGAGCAAAGGCGCCCCTAGACTCTGTATCGTCTGACCAAGACTATAATAATGTGGTAGACCAGGTGATATGGGTGGTGGGTGATGAGCCTATACTCAAGTCAGACGTTGAGGCTATGAAGCTGCAGGGCGAGATGGAAGGCATGAAGTGGAAGAACAATCCTGATTGTGCCATACCCGAACAGCTGGCTGTGCAGAAGCTCTTCTTGCACCAGGCAGCCCTCGACAGTATAGAGGTTACGGAGTCTGAGATAGCTCAAGGCGTTGACCAACAGATTAATTACTGGATTCAGTTGGCTGGTGGCTCGCGCGAAAAGCTTGAGGCTTATCAGAACAAGTCAATCACTCAGATGAGGCAAGACCTGCATGATGAGTTCAAAAACCGGCAACTCATACAGAAGATGCAGGAGAAGTTGGTGGAAGATATCACCGTGTCGCCGGCTGACGTGCGTGCCTACTTCCGCAACATTCCGGCTGACAGCATCCCCACCGTGCCCACTCAGGTGGAGGTGGAGATTATCACTCAGACCCCGAAGATAGAACCTGAGGAGATAAACAGAGTGAAAAACCAGCTGCGCGACTTCACCGAACGTGTGACAAAAGGTGAAACATCATTTGCCACACTGGCCAGACTATATTCTGAAGATCCCGGTTCTGCACGCAACGGAGGCGAACTGGGCTATACCGGACGAGGCATGCTAGACCCCGCCTTTGCCGCCGCCGCCTTCAACCTGACCGATCCTAACAAGATATCCAAGATAGTAGAGACCGAGTTCGGCTATCATATCATACAGCTGATAGATAAGCGTGGCGACCGCATCAACTGCCGCCACATCCTGCTGAAGCCCCGTGTGTCGGAGCAGGCCATTGAGAATGCCAAGCTCAGACTAGACTCCATACGCAACGACATCATGGCCAAGAAGTTCTCGTTTGAGGAGGCTGCTTCGTTCATATCAGACGATAAGGACACGCGCAACAACAGCGGACTGATGGCAAACACCACAGATAACTCGCGCACCTCGCGCTTCGCCATGAAGGATCTGCCCTCTGAGGTGGCCAAAGAAGTGGCCGATATGAAGGTAGACTCGGTGTCGAAGCCTTTCCAGATGGTCAATGCCAAGGGCAAGGTGGTGTGTGCCATTGTGAAGCTCAAGAGCCGCATAGACGAGCACAAGGCCACCATCACAGAGGATTTCCAAACGCTCAAGGACATTGTCTTGGCCAAGCGCAAGCAGCAAACCATTCACGACTGGGTGGTGAAGAAGATAAAAGACACCTACGTGCGCATGGATCCACGCTACAGAAATTGTGATTTCGAATACGAAGGATGGGTTAAATGACAGGCTTGCACATTTCTTTTTTAACACATAGAGTAGGGCATAGGGTCATGAGAGTGGTTCTATGCCTCTTTGTCCTCATGGCTGTTTTGCCCGCGGCAGCGCAGCGTCATAAGAAGCGGCAGGCCACACGGGTCTATCTTGACCATGCCGATGAGCTGATGTATGATGAGTTCGCGCGCCCAGGAGTGCAAATCGTGAAGGGCAGGGTGCGCTTCCGCTACGACGGTACGGTGCTGACGTGCGACAGCGCTTACTACAATCAGGAGCAGAACACCTTCGATGCCTTCGGACATGTGCACATCAAAGGCAGCAAAGGCGCGTCGCTCAGCTGCGGCAGAGCACGCTACTCAGGCACCGACCAGCTCATAGAGGCACGCCAGCACGTGGTGCTGCGACAGCCCGGAAGGGTGCTCTACACCGACAGCCTTAACTACGACCGCGTCACAGAGAGCGGCACTTACTGGGGCGAACACGGCGGAAGAATGGTCTTAGGCAATATGACCATCTCGTCTATGCGGGGCGAATACTTTCAGCAAGAGCACAAAGCCAATGCCTATGACCACGTGGTGGTGCGCAGCCCCAAGTATGTCATCCACACAAACACCCTTAACTATGACACCCGAACAAGGGAGGCGCACGTTGTTGGGCCCTCTACCATACACACGCAGGGCAATACCATCAAGACGTCTGAGGGATATTATTATCCCGCCACCGACCGCATGACCCTCATAGGATATTCTACCATCACCTCAAAAGAGCGTGACATTTCGGGCGACAACCTGAAATACAACAGCAAGACGGGCGAGAGCGAGGGCCACGGACATGTAGTGGTGGTAGACAAGAAGAACAAACGCCGCATCACGGGCGACTATCTCAAGTATAACAGCACCGCCAAGAAGGGCGAGGGAAGGGGCAACGTGCACTACGTAGACCGCAAGAACCGCCACTCTGTCTTTGCCGATGTGGTGCATTACACCGAGTCTAGCGCCATCGCTTACGGCAAGGCGCTGGCCAAGGACTTCTCTCAGAAGGACACGCTCTTTGTACATGCCGATACCATACGCATGAGAGCCTACAACCTCAACACCGACTCGGTGTTCCGGAAGCTATATGGCATCAAGAACGTAAGGGCCTACCGCACCGACGTGCAGGCTGTGTGCGACCTGCTGGTGTTCAACAGCAAGGACACGTGCCTCACCATGTATCGCGACCCGATAGCCTGGAACGCCAACCGGCAAGTGCTGGGCGACTCCATCAAAACGTTTTTCAACGACTCTACCATACGTGAGACGCATGTCATGGGCAACGCGCTCTCCATCGAACTGATGCCAGACAGCGTGCACTACAACCAGGTGTCGTCTAAGAAGATGATGGCTTTCTTCGTGGCAGGCAAGCCACGCGAGGCGCAGGCAGTGGGGCAGGTAACCTCCGTGTTCTATCCCCAAAGCGACAAAGACAGCACCCTGGTGGGCCTGATATACGCCGAGACCGACACCATGCGCATGTTTCTAACCCCCGAGCGCAAGCTGCAAAAGGTGTGGATGCCCAAGACCACGGGCACCATGTACCCCATGACGCAGATCCCACCCAACCGTAAGTATTTGCCAAACTTTCAGTGGTATGACTATATAAGGCCCAAAAACAAGCACGACCTGTTCAGGGTGGTGCGCAAGGGCGACGTTAGCGGCAAGGCATCATGATGTTTTTCAACACGCGCAAGCCCCGTCCTTTCCACCATACTTATATATATGTAGATGAGCACAAGGACAGAGTAAACCAGATAGAGCAGCATGCCCGCCAAGAGCTGGGCATGGAGCAGCCCTCGCGCGGCGATGAGGCCAGCCGCCGGAAGAGCCTGCACGAGGCTTTCGCGGCAGCCACTCCGCACGTGGCCAGGCACAAGCGGCGCGGCCTGAGCACCGTGATGTGGGGCCCGTTGCTGCTCATAGTGCTCATGCTTCTCTTGTGTTATGTTTTAATGAGTGTTTAACAAATGAGTGATATCATACAGCTTCTTCCCGATTCAGTAGCCAACCAGATAGCGGCTGGCGAGGTGATACAACGTCCGGCTTCTGTAGTTAAGGAGCTGGTTGAGAATGCCGTAGACGCCGGAGCCCACAACATTCATGTGCTGGTGGTTGATGCCGGGCGCACCTCCATACAGGTGATAGACGACGGCAAAGGCATGTCTGAGACCGACGCGCGCCTGGCTTTCGAGCGGCATGCCACCTCCAAGATACGAAAGGCGGCCGACCTCTTTGCCCTGCACACCATGGGTTTTCGCGGCGAGGCCCTGCCCTCGATAGCCGCCGTGTCGCAAGTAGAACTGAAGACGCGAACCCCCGACAGCCAGATAGGCACACGGCTGTGCATATCCGGCGGCAAGTTTGTGAGTCAGGAACCCGAGGGATGCCCCGCGGGCAGCAACTTCATGATAGAGAATTTGTTCTTCAACGTGCCAGCCCGCCGCAAGTTTCTCAAGTCAAACACCACCGAGCTCAACAACATCCTCGCGGCCTTTGAGCGCATAGCCCTGGTATATCCCAACATAGCCTTCACCATGCACAGCAATCAGGTGGAGCTCTTCAGCCTGCCGGCCTCCAACAGGCGGCAGCGCATCATCGACATCTTCGGCCGAAAAACCAATCAGGAGCTGCTGCCGCTCAACGTAGATACCACGCTGTGCAAGATTTCCGGCTTTGTGGGTAAGCCCGAAGCGGCACGCAAAAAAAACGCTCATCAATACTTCTTTGCCAACGAGCGCTACATGAAACACCCCTATTTTCATAAGGCGGTGATGAGTGCTTACGAGCGACTCGTGCCTGCCGGCGAGCAAGTGCCTTACTTCATCTACTTCGACGTGAACCCCGCCGACATCGATGTCAACATACATCCCACCAAGACAGAGATAAAATTCGAGAACGAGCAGGCCATCTGGCAAATTCTTTCGGCCGCCGTCAAAGAGTCGTTGGGCAGGTTCAACGATGTGACAGCCATCGACTTTGATACGCAGGGCAAGCCCGAAATTCCCGTGTTCAACCCCGTACAGAACATAGAGGCACCCAAGGTGCAGTATAACCCGCAGTATAATCCCTTCCGGCAGACCCCCGCCACCAGCGTCCCCAAGGCGCCCGACCAGTGGCAAGAGCTCTATCAGGGCCTGGAGAAGCCCGCTCAGGCAGAGCCCGCACTCTTCACCCAACCGGCCGAGAAGACCAAAGACGAACCCCTCACTGCCGAGAAGTCGCCCTCACACTATCAGTATAAGGGCAAGTATATCATGACCGCCGTGAAGTCGGGACTGATGATCATCGACCAGCACAGGGCCCATGTGCGCATCCTCTACGAGCAGTACATGCGCGACCTGGGCTCTCATCACGAGGCCTCGCAGAAGGTTCTCTTCCCCGAGGTGGTGCAGTTTCCTGCCTCAGAGCAGGTGGTGTTGCAAAAAATACTGCCCGATATGGAACGCATGGGCTTCGAACTGTCTGATTTGGGCAATTGCAGCTACGCCGTCAATGGCATACCCTCCGGTCTGGATGGGCTCAACCCGGTGCGACTGGTGAGCGATATGATAGGTGCGGCTGTGGAGCGAGGCACCACCGCAGAGGCCGATATACGCAAGGCTCTGGCCCTTAGCCTGGCCCGTAATGCCGCCATACCCTACGGACAGGTGCTGAGCAACGACGAGATGGAGAACCTTGTGAACGAGCTCTTCGCCTGCGGCAATGTAAATTATGCGCCAGACGGAAATAGAATACTCAGCATACTGAAGCAGGAAGAAATAGAACATCTTTTGGGCTGATATTTCTCTTGAAGGGCAGAGATGACTGTAATATGCGTCAACTTTTTGTGTTGGTAAAGCAATTTTTTTGTTAAAAACAGTTTGTTTTGAAATTTATTTGCTAACTTTGCGCACAAATGAAAATGTAACTCACAGTAGATGAGTATAATACTAGGTTAATATAATATTAAGGTTATGAGAAAAATTTTATTTGCATTGGCTTTTGCTGGAGTTTCAATGACATCTTTCGCTCAGAGCGAGGTGCCTACCCAGCAGTACAGCGTTGCTACTAACTCCTTCTGGAGCAACTGGTTCATCCAGGTAGGTGGCGACTGGAATGTGTGGTATTCTGGCCAGGAGCACGGCTCAGACAATACCAAGAGCCCCTTCAAGAAGTTCCGTTCAAATCCCGGCGCATCTGTTGCCATCGGTAAGTGGTTCACTCCGGGCCTCGGTCTTCGTACTAAGGTACAGGGCATCTGGGGCAAAACAGTGTTCGAAGGCAACAAGAGCTACGGCGACAAGTTCTGGACAGCAAACGAGCAGGTGCTCTTCAATGTAAGCAACCTTCTGTTTGGTTACAACCCCAACCGCGTATGGAATGTTATTCCTTTTGCCGGTGGTGGTGTCACCCGCAGTATGACTTACAACCAGTATGGCATGCAGCTGAGCGTTGGTTTGCTCAACGAATTCCGCATCAACAAGCTTCTTGCTGTTAACGTCGAAGTGGGTTGGAACCGTCAGGAAGGTGATGCCGATGGTGTTGATGACGTTACCCGCACCAACCGCGGCTGGGATTGCCACGACAACTACCTCTATGGCGAGGTGGGCCTGACCTTCAACCTGGGCAAGGCTACATGGAACAAGACTCCTGACGTAGACGCTATCATGGCTCAGAACCAGGCTGCTCTCGACGCACTCAACGCTAAGCTGCGCGACGCACAGGCTGAGAACGACCGTCTGAAGAACCTCCTGGCTAACCAGAAGCCCGTTGAGAGCACATCAGCTAAGGAGCTCATCACAACTCCTGTTTCTGTGTTCTTCAACCTCGACAAGACCAACATCGCATCTCAGAAGGACCTCGTAAACGTTCGTGCACTGGCTAAGTATGCTACCGACAACAACCGTAACCTCCTCGTTACTGGTTATGCCGACAGCGCAACGGGTAAGCCCGCACACAACCAGTGGCTGTCTGAGCAGCGTGCTAAGACCGTTGCAGGCGAGCTCCAGAAGATGGGCGTAGACGGCAGCAAGATCACAACCGAAGGCAAGGGTGGTGTAGACACGCTCTCTCCAATCTCCTTCAACCGTCGTGCTACCGTACAGATTGCTGAGTAATCAACATCTTGTTATATATAGCATTAAAGAGTGCTTCCCCACAAGGGAGGCACTTTTTTTTATAAAAAAGCCGAATATTATTTGTGGGTTTCACAAAAACTTCTTACCTTTGCAACCGCTTTCAAGAGCAAGGGCGTTTAGCTCAGTTGGTTTAGAGCATCTGCCTTACAAGCAGAGGGTCGGCGGTTCGAATCCGTCAACGCCCACGTGGGGTGTTAGTCTCTGTATTTCTTCGGAAATGCAGGGACTTTTTTTTATGCTTTTTGCCATCTGCTTGCTCTAAGCCATCCTTGCTCTCACTGCCCTGTCGGTCACACTCCGCTTTTCACCCTTATGCAGCTTACTTTCCAGAACAGGCCTTTCTGCCCTCTGAAAACATGCATTTTGCTTTGTCAAATGGGCGCTTTGAACCCTCAAAAAGGGTGCTTTTGCAAACCCTGGCGCAAGTGGTTGTCAGTCAGTAGGGTAGCAATGAGCTGAGCAGACGTGAGCTGCCGTGAAGGCGCGGGCAGAAAAATATGAGTAAAATTTGCATAAACGAAAGATTATTCGTACATTTGCAGCCAACACAACGCATCGGGCGTTTAGCTCAGTTGGTTTAGAGCATCTGCCTTACAAGCAGAGGGTCGGCGGTTCGAATCCGTCAACGCCCACCGCGGTTGCGGTTTGTTGCCGCGGCACATAACTTCATGAAGAAAGGATATATATCAATTTATATTAGTGAAAGATAACACTAAATCAGCCGTCATTTAGAATATAATTGCTAATTTTGCACCAGAATAATAAAGGTTAAACTATGACTCTTGACACATTGACCGCCATCTCACCTATTGATGGCCGTTACAGAAGCAAAACAGAAAGCCTAGCAGCTTATTTTTCAGAATACGCGCTCATACGCTATCGCGTGCGGGTTGAGATAGAATATTTCATCACGCTGTGTGAGCTACCCTTGCCCCAGCTGGCCGGGTTCGACCATGCCCTCTTCGAGAAGCTGCGCGACATCTACCGCAACTTCAGCGAGGCAGACGCTCAGAGGGTGAAAGACATTGAGAAGATAACCAACCACGACGTGAAAGCCGTGGAATATTTCATCAAGGAAGAGTTTGACAAGATAGGCGGGCTTGAGGCCTACAAAGAGTTTATACACTTTGGCCTTACCTCACAAGACATCAACAACACCAGCGTGCCCCTGTCACTCAAGGAGGCGCTCCACGATGTTTATTATCCTCAGTTGCAAGAGCTCATCAGCCAGCTCACCGCTTATGCCGAGGAATGGAAAGACGTTCCGATGCTCGCCAAGACGCACGGACAGCCCGCTTCACCCACCCGTCTGGGCAAGGAAATCATGGTGTTCGTCTACCGGCTCACCGAGCAGCTCAAGTCGCTCAAGGCTTGCAAGCTCACAGCAAAGTTTGGTGGCGCTACCGGAAACTTCAACGCGCATCACGTGGCCTATCCTTCTTACGACTGGAAAGCCTTTGGCGACAAGTTCGTGAGCGAGAAGCTGGGCCTGGAGCGTGAGCAATACACCACGCAGATAAGCAATTACGACTGCCTGGCTGCCGTGTTCGACGCCTTGAGACGCATCAACACCATCATCATAGACCTCGACCGCGACTTCTGGATGTACATCTCCATGGAGTATTTCAAGCAGAAAATCAAGGCCGGCGAGGTGGGCTCAAGCGCCATGCCGCATAAGGTGAACCCCATAGACTATGAGAACAGCGAGGGCAACATGGGCCTGGCCAACGCCTATCTGCAGTTCCTGGCCATGAAGTTGCCGGTGAGCAGGTTGCAAAGAGACCTTACCGACTCTACCGTGCTGCGCAACATCGGCGTGCCCTTGGGCCACAGCATCATAGCCATACAGAGCACCCTGAAGGGTCTGAGAAAGCTCATTCTCAACCAAGACAAGATAAACGCCGACCTCGACAACACGTGGGCCGTGGTGGCTGAGGCCATACAGACCATACTCAGACGCGAGGGTTACCCGCATCCCTATGAGGCTCTGAAGGCGCTGACTCGCACCAACAAGAAGATGACGGAGGAAACCATACACGACTTTATCAAGACACTGAATGTGAGCGAGGACGTGAAGGCCGAGCTGATGGCTATCACTCCCCACAACTATACAGGCATGTGATGAGATACAAAGTAGGATTATCTAACAAGTAAATATTTATATTAAGAGAACAGCAAACAGCCGTGAGGCTATTTTTATTAACAAAACGTAATGACTATGTCAGAAGAATTAGAAAACAAGGAAGGTCTGTCTGCAGAGCAGAAGGATACTAACCATGAAGGCTTTACGCCCGAGAAACAACAGGATGGCTATCACAGTGAGGACCGCCCACAGCGCCCTCAGCGCCCACGCATACACACCACAAGGGCTTACAGCAGCTCGCGCGTGAGCAGCGGCAGCAGTGAAGGTGGCTTCAGACCGGAGGGATTCGGTGCTGGGCTCAAGAGCAGCTCTACGCAGCGCCCGGGTTCTTATCGCCCGCGCTACAACAGTCAGGGTGGCTATCAGCCCCGTCAGGGCGCTCCACGGCCCCGTTTCAACCAGAATGGCGAGCAGGGTGAGGGTGGTTATCAGCCCCGCCAGAACAGCTATCGTCCGCGCTACAACAGCCAGGGTGGCTATCAGCAGCGCCAGGGTGGCTATCAGCAGCGCCCCAGCTATCGTCCGCGCTATAACAGCCAGGAGGGCGAAGAGGGCGGCTATCAGCCCCGCCAGGGTGGTTATCAGCCCCGCCAGGGTGGCTATCAGCCCCGTCAGGGTGGTTATCAGCCCCGCCAGGGTGGCTATCAACAGCGCCAGGGTGGCTATCAGCAGCGCCAGGGCGGCTATCAGCAGCGTGGCTACCAGCAGCGCCAGGGCGGCTATCAGCAGCGTGGCTATCAGCAGCGCACGCCGGGCTACGACCCCAACGCTAAGTATAGCATGAAGAAACGCATTGAGTATAAGGAAGAAAATATAGATCCCAACGAGCCCTTGCGCCTGAATAAGTACCTGGCCAATGCCGGCGTTTGCAGCCGTCGCGAGGCCGATGAGTACATACAGGCAGGCGTGGTGACGGTAAACGGCAAGGTGGTTACCGAGCTCGGAACAAAGGTTCTGCGCTCTGATGAGGTGAAATTCCATGACCAGCCCGTCACAATAGAGAAGAAGGTGTATGTGCTTCTCAACAAGCCCAAGGACTACGTGACGACAAGCGACGACCCGCAACAGCGCAAAACGGTGATGGACTTGGTGAAGAACGCCTGCCCGGAGCGCATCTATCCCGTGGGCAGACTAGACCGCAACACCACCGGTGTGCTGCTGCTCACCAACGACGGCGACCTGGCCAGTAAGCTCACACATCCCAAGTTCCTCAAGAAGAAGGTTTATCACGTGTTCCTCGACAAGCCCGTTACGGCCTTCGACATACAGAAAATTTCTGAAGGAGTGGAGCTTGAAGACGGCGAGGTGCACGCTGACGCTATCGATTATGCCAGCGACACCGACAAGAGTCAGGTGGGCATAGAGATACACAGCGGCAAAAACCGCATCGTGAGGCGCATCTTCGAGAGCCTCGGCTATCGCGTGGTGAAGCTCGACAGGGTGCAGTTTGCCGGACTGACCAAGAAAGGCTTGCGCCGTGGCGACTGGCGTTTCCTCACCGAGAAGGAGGTGGAGATGCTCCGCATGGGCGCCTTCGAGTAAGCGTCTCTCTCATTTGTATCATTAATGACGGCATGTCGTGGCACGACGTGTGAGCCTCGCGCGTGGCCCTCAGGGCCGCGGGGCTTATGCAACGTCACGGCTTGCGCTAAAAAAATAAGGCATGAAAAGAACAAAAGTTATCGACGCGCTCGCCAGCACGCAGTATGACCAAGACATCAACGTGAAGGGCTGGGTGCGCTCGCACCGTAGCAGCAAGGCTGTAGATTTCATTGCGCTTAACGATGGCTCCACCATCAACAACATTCAGGTGGTGGTAGACCCTGCCACAATGGATGCCGAACAGCTCAAGAGCATCACTACGGGAGCCTGCATATCGGTTGTGGGCACACTGGTGAAGAGCCAGGGAAAAGGGCAGAACGTTGAGGTTCAGGCCCGTGAAATAGAGATATACGGCCTATGTCCGGCCGACTACCCCATGCAGAAAAAGGGCCAGAGCTTTGAGTATATGCGCAAGTATGCTCATCTGCGTCTGCGCACCAATACCTTTGGTGCCGTGTTCCGCATACGCCACAACATGGCCATAGCCATTCATAAGTATTTTCATGAGCACGGCTTCTTCTATTTCAACACACCGCTCATCACGGCAAGCGACTGCGAGGGTGCCGGAGAAATGTTCCAGGTAACCACGCTCGACCTGAACAAGGTGGCCAAGAGCGGAGAGGTAGACTATGACAAGGACTTCTTCGGACAGGAGGCTAACCTCACCGTGTCGGGACAGCTCGAGGGCGAGCTGGGCGCTACGGCGCTCGGAGCCATATATACCTTCGGACCTACCTTCAGGGCTGAGAACAGCAATACGCCCCGCCATCTGGCCGAGTTCTGGATGATTGAGCCTGAAGTGGCGTTCTTGGACAAGGAAGGATTGATGGATCTTGAGGAAGACTTCATTAAGTATTGCGTGCAGTGGGCACTCGACAACTGCCGCGACGACCTCAACTTCCTCAATAAGATGATAGACAAGAACCTCATCAGCACGCTGGAAGCGGTGGTGAAGGAAGACTTTGTGCGCCTGCCATATACCGAGGGCATCAAGATATTGGAGGATGCCGTGAAGGCCGGACACAAGTTTGAGTTCCCCGTAACGGGGTGGGGCATGGACCTCAGCAGCGAGCATGAGCGCTTCTTAGTGGAGCAACACTTCAAGCGTCCGGTTATCATGACCGACTATCCAAGTGCCATCAAGGCCTTCTATATGAAGAAGAACGATGACGGAAAGACTATGCAGGGCACCGACGTATTGTTCCCCCGCATAGGCGAAATCATCGGTGGCTCGGTGCGTGAGGAGAATTATGACAAGCTGGTAGACGAGATTAAGGCTCGCGGAATGGACGAGGCCAACTACAGCTGGTATCTCGACACGCGCAAGTATGGCTCATGTCCGCACGCCGGATTCGGACTGGGCTTCGAGCGTCTCATACTCTTCGTGACGGGTATGCAGAACATTCGCGACGTCATTCCGTTCCCACGTACGCCGAGAAACGCTGAATTCTAACGAACATAGCAACTTAAATATACCTTAAAGGGGAAGGCTTGCGGCCATAGAGTGCCGCAGGTCTTCCCCTCTTCTTTATATAGGGCATGGCTGCCTCAGGCCTTGCTATTGCGCCTTGGCAGCCTGCCTTGCTAGTTCCTTCAGCCTTTTGTGCTCGGCAAGCATCTTTTCGGCACGCTCGCGGGCCTTCTGTGCGTAGATGTTATTAGGCGCCTCTTCGGGCGAGATGCGCATGGTGTGGGCGTTGTTGATAAGGTCTTTCACCACCTCGCCGCCACAGATGAGGCCTGCCGTGGCCGGTACCCAGGCGTTGCTGGGCGGTATGGTGTGGCGGTCGGTGCACTTGCGCATGTCCTTATTGGGGCAGATGCAGTGAAACCTGCAGCTTATCTCCGGCTGATCTATCACCTCAAGGGGCTCTTCAGGACTATATACCACCTTGAGGTGCTTCACGTCGGTCTTGCGAAGCTTCTTTCTCAGCACCTTGGCCAGCGGGTCCATCTTGGTCTTATAGAGGTCGGTAACCTCAAAGAGCGTGGCGTCTAGCTTGTAAGCTGCGCCCAGACACGATATGATGGGCACGCCCAGGCGGTGGCAACGCTGTATGATGTCTAGCTTGGCCGTCACGGTGTCAATGCAATCCACCACATAGTCGTAGTCGGCAAAGCTGAACTCGTCGGCATGTTCGGGCAGATAGAAGGTCTGATATTTGCGTACTATGCATCGCGGGTTGATGTCTTTGATGCGAGCCTCGGCCACATCCACCTTGTGTTTGCCCACCGTAGAGATGGTGGCCAGTATCTGTCTGTTCACGTTGGTGAGGCACACGCGGTCGTCGTCTATCAGGTCTATGGCTCCCACACCCGACCGGGCGAGCACCTCAACGGCATATCCGCCCACGCCTCCTACGCCGAACACGGCCACCCGTGAGCCGTTGAGCGTGTCGATGGCGGGCTTTCCCAGCAGCAGCTGTGTTCTTGAAAACTGGTTCTGCATGGCCTAAACAAGTTTTATGCACAAGGGTTCTACGGTGATGAGGCGTCGCTTGTACAGGTCGCCTATGGCGCGCTTAAACACCTTCTTGCTCACCTGGAAGGTGCGCTTGATGTCTTCAGCCTCGCTCTTGTCGCCCATGTTGCACACTCCGCCGTGCTCTTTGAGATAGCTGAGCAGCGTTTCGGCAAAGTCTTGTGTCTGTTTTTGCCCCGTGGGTTGCAGCGTGCAGTCTATCTTTCCGTCGGGTCTCACCTGTGCGATGTAGCCTTTCAGGCGGTCGCCCGTGTGCACATACTGGAATATTTGGTTCTGGTATATCAGCCCCGAAAAGGCATTATCCACGATAACCTTAAAGCCCAGGTCGGTTTTTTGCCACACCAGCAGGTCTACTTCGTCGCCGTTTCTGTAGGCGGGAACCGACTCGCTGAGAAACTTATCCACCTTTGCCGAGGCCACGATGCGGTAGCTCTCTTCGTCTATATATACGTAAACGATGTAGCTCTCGCCTATCTGCATCTTCTTTTTCTGCTCATGAAAGGGGCAGAAGATGTCCTTGGTGAGCCCCCATGACAGGAAGGCACCATACTCGTTAACCCATGCACACTCCAGATAAGCAAAGTCGCCCACGCGGCACAGCGGTTCTTCGGTAGTGGCAATGGGGCGTTCCTCCTGGTCGAGATAGACAAAGGCGCGCACCTCGTCGCCCACTTCCGTGCCCTCGGGCACATACTTGGCCGGCATGAGAATGTCGCCGTCGTCGCCTCCGTCGAGGTAGATGCCAAACTCTTCTTTGGGTCCCAGCTCCTTGCCCGTGTGCTTGTAGGCCTTCTTCACCACACGCAGCGTGTTGTAGTCTCCTAATTTTATTTTCATATTGATATTTGTTATGGGATGTTGAATGATGTTTTATATCTCGGTGTCACCGCTCACTATCATACCATCTTTCAGGTGTATGATGCGGTCGGTGAGCTTGGCCAGCTCCTCATCGTGCGTCACAATCACAAAGGTCTGGCCCAGTTTGTCGCGCAGGTCGAAGAAGAGCTGGTGCAGTTCCATCTTGTTCTTCGTGTCGAGCGAGCCGCTGGGCTCGTCGGCCAGTATCACTGCGGGGTTGTTGATGAGGGCCCTTGCCACGGCCACGCGCTGCTTCTCGCCGCCCGACAGTTCGTTGGGCTTATGGCCGGCACGCCCTTCCAGACCCATAAACTGCAGCAGCTTCATGGCCTGCTCCTTCAGTTCTGATTGCTTGCGGTGGGCTATGAGTCCCGGAATCATGATGTTCTCGAGTGCTGTAAACTCCGGCAGCAGCTGATGAAACTGAAACACGAAGCCAATGTTATGGTTTCTGAAGCTGCTCAGCTTGCCTGCCGACAGACTCCCGGTGTCGGTTCCGTCTATCGTCACCGTGCCGCTGTCGGGCTTGTCCAGCGTACCTATGATTTGCAGCAGCGTGGTCTTTCCGGCGCCGGAGGGCCCCACGATGCTCACTATCTCACCTTTGTTGATGTGCAGGTCTATGCCTTTGAGCACCTGCAGCGAGCCGAAGCTCTTTGTTATACCTTTAATATCTATCATGTCTAATGTCGTTTGTGCTTCTTCAGCCATTCGCCCACGGCCTCGTAAGCCGAGCGTTCTTCTGTGTGTTGGGGCTGTGCGAAGGTCATCTGATCCATGGGTTGCTCATACTGGTCGGGGAAGATTATCATCAAAGACTTGCCTTTACAGAACTGCGTAACCTCTTGTGGCAGCCTCTCCATGGCTGTTTTGTAGGATATGGTGCCCTTTCTGGCGGTTACGATGACAAACAAGTGGTCGTCTTTCACCTCTGTTGCCAGCGTGGGAAGCTCATTCCAGTGCCCCATCAGCACATATTCGGCACGCACGCTGGGGTGCTTGTTCTGTATATACTCGTTGATGAGAGCCAGCGAGTCTTTGCGTCCGTGAAACTGTATGCGGCACTCCAGGTTTCCCGCCAGGCGTGCCAGACGCTCCACCCACCGCCTGAAGCCCAGCTCAAACTCGGCCCTTGAGGGCACGGCCACCTGTATGCGGCGTATGGTGCTCAGTGGTTGCAGAATGCGGGCTATGATGATTTGGCGTGGCAAACCGTTGTAGAGGCTCTGCGTAAACTCGCCCCAGAAGCGGCGGCTGATGTCGTTGTGAAAGTGCAGACCCATCACAATCTCTGAAGCCGCATATTCTTTAAAGGCGTGTTTGATGCCATTGGCTATGTTGGTTGCCAGCCTAACCTGCGTTATCATGGGCACGTCGTGTGCTGCGGCAATACCTTGCAGATGCTCCAGGAGCTCCTTGCCCCGCTCTTGGTTGGCCGCCGCATGATAGTCGTCATACACCACGTTCAGGGCGATGATGCCGCGCTTGAGCTTGGCGTTGCGCATCATGATGGCCAGTGACAGCAGGTTGTCGGCATATTCGGGATATTTCACAGGCAGCACAATCTTCTCGTCGTCGCCCTGAAAGGTAGCCGGTTCATCCTCGTCTTTTTCTTGCAGCCTGATGCGCTTGGCCGTGTTCTCCGTCACCACCGACGATATGATGCACGTAACCAGTATCATGATGACGATGCCATTGAGCACCTCGTTGTCGAAGAGCCGTTGACCGGAAGGCAGCTGCAGGCTCAGTCCCACCGTAGCCATGGCTATGGCGCCTGCCGCATGAGCCGACGTGAGGCCGAACATCATGTGTGCCGTGTTGAGCGGAAGCTTGAATAGCAGCCCCGTTATATAGGCAGCCGCTGCCTTGCCCAGCGTTCCGGTGAGCACAATGCAGCCCACCACCCACAAGATGTTGCCGCCATGAAAGAGCAGCCGCACGTTGATGAGCATGCCCACACCTATCAGAAAGTAGGGAATAAAGAGGGCATTGCCCGCAAACTCTATGCGGTTCATGAGCGCAGATACATGAGGTATGAAGCGGTTGAGTATCAGTCCGGCAAGGAAGGCGCCGTAAATGCCCTCCAATCCGATGGCATCTGACATGGCGGCGCTGAAGAACACGATGCTCAATACAAAGATAAACTGCATCACGGCATCGCTGTAGCGGCGCAAAAACCACCGGGTGAGCCTCGGAACAAAGTATATCATGCCGCCCGTAAAGAGCCCCAGCTTCAGCACAAACCACATCCAGAAGGCCGCGCTGTTGTTGTTTCTCAGCGTGTTGGCTATCACTGCCGTGGCCACCAGGGCCACAAACATGGAGAGCAGCGACGAACCTACGCTGATGGTCACGCTGTTGTGGCGCTGCAAGGCATAGCGTGTCACGATGGGATAGGCCACCAGCGTGTTGCTGGCCATGATGCATCCCAGCAGCAGCGAGCCCTGAAGCGAGTAGCCCAACAGGCACAGCGAGAAGAAAAGAGTGAGCAGAAAGGGCGTGAGAAAGGTGAGAATGCCGAACACGATAATCCTTATCTGGTTCTTCTTCAGCCCTCCCATGTCCATCTCAAGGCCCGCCAAGAACATGATGTAATAGAGTCCTACGGCGCCGAAGATGCGAAACGAGGCATCTCTCTCAAGGATGTTGAGCCCGTACTTGCCCACAAGCACGCCTGCCAGCACCATTCCGATGATATGCGGAATGCGCAACCGGCCCATGATGATGGGTGCCGAGAGAATGATAAGCAGCACCACGAAGAAGATAAGCGTCGGGTCGGTAATCGGAAAGTATTTTGCCAAGCTCAGCATGTACTGTTATAAGAATGTTGTGTAATACATGCAAAGTTACTAAAAAAATGACATTCAGCGCCCCTTACTAAAGAGTTTTTTGTAATTTTGCAACGGAATAAGAACACCATTAAAACAAATAGCGTATGAATGTAGCAATAGTTGGCGCCAGCGGCGCCGTGGGTCAAGAGTTTCTGCGCATCCTTGCCGAGCGCGACTTTCCTGTAGACAACCTCCTGTTGTTCGGCTCTCAGAGAAGTGCCGGAACCACTTATTCCTTCAAGGGAAAGGACTATCAGGTGAAGCTCTTGCAGCACAACGATGACTTTAAGGATGTAGACGTGGCTTTTGTCAGTGCGGGTGGCTCTACCTCGGCCGAGTTTGCCGACACCATAACCAAGTATGGCGCGGTGATGATAGACAACTCCAGCCAGTTCAGAATGGACGATGACGTGCCTCTCGTGGTGCCCGAAATCAATCCTGAAGACGCTCTCAAGCGCCCAAGGGGCATCATTGCCAACCCCAACTGCACCACTATCATGATGGTGGTGGTGCTCAATCCCATCGACAAGCTGAGCCACATACGCCGCATACACGTGTCAAGCTACCAGAGCGCAAGCGGTGCCGGCGCTGCCGCCATGAAGGAATTGGAGCAGCAGTATAAGGAAATTGTTGAGCAGGGCAGCGTGAAGACCATCAACAAGTTCCCGCATCAGCTGGCCTATAACGTCATTCCGCAGATAGACAAGATGACGCCCAACGACTATACCAAGGAAGAAATGAAGATGTATAACGAGACCCGGAAGATTATGCACAGCGATGTGCGCACGTCGGCCACCTGCGTTCGCGTGTCGTCCCTGCGCTCTCACTCTGAGAGTGTATGGCTTGAGACCGAGCGTCCGCTCACTGTTGAGGAGGTGCGCCAGGCACTCTCCAAGGCTCCCGGCGTTGTGGTTGAAGACGATCCGCAGCATTATGTCTACCCCATGCCTCTGGAGTCGGCAGGCAAAGACGATGTATATGTGGGCCGCATACGCAAAGACTTGGCCGACGACAACGGCCTCACGCTCTGGCTCACGGGCGACCAGATACGCAAAGGCGCGGCTCTCAACGCCGTGCAGATAGCCGAATATCTCATCAAGGTGGGCAACATAGGCTGATGCCTCCGCCCCCTGTAAAAGCCGAAAGGCCCCGTCACATTTGCTGTGATGGGGCCTTTCGCGTTATAGTCCGGCCGTAATCAGATGGTGCGGCCTGCTTCTTTCTTATTTATGTGCGTTATAATATTTGGCGGCAGCCTGCACGTTGGCCTTGATGCCTTTAGACGAATAGGTGGCTCCCGTAACGCCATCCACTTGCTGCGTGGCAGCCTTGGTGGCCTTCATGCCCTTGTATTTGGCAAACAGACCGGCAGAAGCTTTCTTGAAATACTGTGGTGTGTCGTGGTTGGGCAGAGCCTCCAACCCGGTTATCTTGCCACCCTTGAAGGTCACGAGCAGGGGCGTTGTGCCCTTAAAGCCGCGTGCGTTGCACAGCGTGGTGGTGTTCACCGTGTATGTCTTGCCCTTCTTTGTCATCTGTGCGCTGGCCGTTGTTGCGGTGAGCATGAAGCCCATAGCCAGCATCAAAACAATCTTTTTAGTCATAATTTGTATTATTTGTTGAAATGATTTTACGCCGCAAAGGTAGCAAAAAAGCCTGAAACCGGCGAAATATCAAAGTTGGTATATGTTATTTTCCCAAGAAATTGCGATTGATATACGCCATGAGAGCATCGCGGTATAAGTCGCCTATGGGCAGATAGGTGTCGTTTGCCAGTATCACCCGGTTCTTGTTCACCTCCTTAATCTTCTTTAGGTTGATGATGTATCCGCGGTGTATGCGTATGAAACTGCGTGCCGGCAGGCGCTCTTCTATGCGCTTCATGCTCAGCAAGATGATGATGGGCTTGGGCTGCGAGGCCAGATGTATCTTCAGATACTCGCTCATGCTCTCCACATACTCTATGTCTGAAATCTCTATGCGCAGCACCCTGTGCTCCGTTTTCAGGAAGAGGGCGTCGTCATCCTCAGCCTTGGCTATGTCGGCCTGCGCGCCTTGGGCCTTGGCCAGCAGCTCGTGCTGCTTCCTAACCTTCTCGGCGGCGCGCCTGAACTCAGTCATTCCGAAGGGCTTCAGCAGATAGTCTACGGCGTTCACCTTATAGCTGTCGAGCGCATACTCGCCATAGGCTGTGGTAAACACCACCAGGGGCGCTTCGGGCAGCGACTTCACAAAGTCTAGTCCGTTCAGGTCTGGCATGTTGATGTCTATGAAGATGGCATCGATAGGATTGTCCTGCAAGGCTCGTCTGGCCTCCAGGGCGCTCTGGCACTGTCCCTTCAGCTCCAGGAAGGGGGTGTCCTTAATGTAGCTGGCTATCTGTTGCAGAGCCAGCGGTTCATCGTCAATCGCTAAAACGTTAATCATAAGTCTTTTGGATGTTATGGTTTTTATGTCATGCCATTCCGCCCAGAGGGAGCCTAAGCATCACCTCATAGGTCTCAGGTTTGGCTTCTATGCTCAGATAATATCTGCTCTTGTATATCAGGTCCAGCCTCTTGCGCACGTTGTCAAGGCCCACTCCGCCTCGCTGCGAGGGCTGTTCGTCGTGCCGCGAGTTGGCGCACGTGAAGTGCAGCGCGTCGTCTGCTATGCTGAGGGTCACCCTGATGAACGATTCCTCGCGGTAGCTCACCCCGTGCTTGAAGGCATTCTCCACGAAGGTGATGAGCAGCAGGGGTGGTATGTTGCCCGGTTTGTCCTCGCCGTCTATGCGCAGTGAGATGTGCACCTTGCTGGTATAGCGCATGCTCATCAGGTCTATGTAGCTCTTCAAGAACTCTATCTCCTTTTGCAACGTCACCATTGTGTTGTCGCTTTCATACAGCAGATAGCGCATCATGCGGCTCAGCACCACGATAGAGTCTTTGGCTTTCGTCGGGTCTATGTCCACCAGGGCGTGTATATTGTTGAGCGTGTTCATGAAGAAGTGGGGGTTTATCTGATACTTCAGATACTCCAGCTGCTGCTTCAGGTTCTGCCTCTCCAGCTCTTCGTTCTGCTTTCGCTCATCTATCCATCTGAAGTAGAGCTTCACGCCCAAGTTCATTCCCAGAA